>Ga0206831_1007_pt1 | contig 98616 bp, 81 predicted proteins | sample Alteio_BWOrgCont_73_FD_152876 | JGI IMG/M metagenome (GOLD analysis project Ga0206831, IMG submission 152876) | Enriched cells from forest soil in Barre Woods Harvard Forest LTER site, Petersham, Massachusetts, United States -... | ecosystem: Environmental > Terrestrial > Soil > Temperate forest >...
CACCTCTCCGCCGGGCCGCCGCTCGGCGATTATCCGGTTGTTCGCGCAGCTTTGCTCATGCTCGAATTCACCTTGGGAGCAATGCCGTTGTCGCGCGTGGGAATGCTTCTGCGCTCGCCGTTCTTAGGCGGGGGGGACGCGGAATGGAGCCGGCGCGCACTGCTCGATGCGAAGCTGCGCGCTAAGAGTCTCTGGGACCTCAGCATCCCGATGCTGCGCGATTCGGCGGCAAGTTGTCCGAAACTGCAGCGCGTGTTGTTCCGAGTCGAGAAGGAGCTTCCGAATCTCAAGGGGGAGCAAGCACCTAGCGAATGGAGCCGCGACATCGCCGGCTTGCTCGACGCGTTCGGCTGGCCGGGGGAGCGATCGCCAAGCAGCACTGAATTTCAAACCATCGAAGCATGGCGCGGGCTGCTGTCCGGTCTGGCTTCGCTCGATCTAACGGCGCCGCTGTTTAGTCTCGCGCAGGTGATCGACTGGCTTTCCCAAACGGCCGCGAATACTCAGTTCCAGGCAGAGGATGAAGGAGCGCCTGTGCAGGTGATGGGAATGCTCGAAGCCGCTGGTTTGCGTTTCGATTACTTGTGGATCTTGGGTCTCCATGACGAGGCGTTGCCGGGCGCGGCGAATCCCAATCCGTTTATACCGACTGCATTGCAGCGCCAGCACAACCTGCCGCATTGCTCGGCCGCGCGTGAGCTCGAGTTCGCCTCGACATTGATGCAACGGCTGCTTCAAAGCGCGCCCGATATTGTATTGAGTTATCCGGAACATGAGGGCGATCGAACGCTCGCGCCGAGTCCTGTTGTCGGTGAAGGCCCATGGCCGCAGGGGCAAGACCACGGGAACGCGGACAGCTGGATCGCACGAATCCGAGCCGAATCCGTCGAAAGAATTTCCGACGAAAGCGGACCCGAGCTAATCGGAAGCAATTCGCCAGGGGGCTCGGCGCTGTTCAAGGACATGGCGGCCTGCCCATTCCGCGCCTTCGCAAAGCACCGTTTGAACGCGCGGGCGATGGAGGACCCCGACCTGGGATTGAACTATCGCGATCGCGGAACAACCGTCCATAAGGCGCTCGAAGTCATCTGGCGCGAGCTCGGATCGCACGCTCGCTTGATGGAGCTGGCCCCAGAGGTCTTGGATACTTTGATCGCTCAGGGCGCCGACGCGGCGGTGGCGAAGCTCGGACCAGGCATCGGCCGAAAGCTCGAAAAACGGCGCTTGCAGAAGCTGCTCAAAGAGTGGCTCGAGATCGAGAAATCGCGGCCCGAATTTACCGTCGCTGGCATTGAGGCCGACCGCGTAGCTACCGTTTCCGGCGTGCAAGTGAAGATGCGGGCCGATCGAGTGGACCAGGTTGCCGGCGGTCGCGAGATCATTCTTGATTACAAAACAGGGCGGCTGGATTCAAGCGTGTGGGATGGCGATCGTCCGGATGAACCGCAGCTTCCTCTGTACTGCATCACGAATGATCAGCCGGTTGCCGGCGCCGCATTCGCCGTGATTCGTGTCGGCGAGCTTCGATTTCGCGGACTGACCTCCGCTGGCGATAGTTTGCCCAAAATGGCGAAGATGACCATCGCTCCTCCTCTTCCGTTTGAAGCGCAATTAGAGGAATGGCGGGGCGTGCTGGAGCGCTTGGCCACGGATTTCCGCAATGGGAGCGCCGCGGTGGATCCAAAACCCGGCGCTTGTGACCACTGCGGATTGCGCGCGCTCTGCCGTATTCGGGAGCTGGACAATTGGGAGATCAGCGATGATCGCGGATAGCGCTGCGCGCCTCCGCACGTTGGATGTCTCGCAGTCTTTCATCGTGCAAGCACCAGCGGGCTCGGGCAAGACGGAGCTGCTGATCCAGCGCTACCTGAAGCTGCTTGAAACCGTGGAGACGCCCGATGCGGTGGTAGCCATCACATTCACGCGCAAAGCGGCCGGCGAGATGCGCGCGCGGGTTGTGTCAGCTTTACGAAACGCCCGCAGTGGTGTAGAGCCAGAGGCCGAGCATCAGCGCGTGACGTTTCAGATTGCGCGCGATGTTCTGGAGCATGATCGGCGTCTGGAGTGGAACCTGCTACAAAATCCGGCGCGGCTGCGTATCGAGACCATCGATGCTTTGTGCGCGGCCATTACGCGACGCATGCCTTGGCTCGCGCGATTCGGTGCCATGCCGGAAATTTTGGAAAAGGCGGAAGGCCTGTATCGCGAAGCTGCGCGAAACACGCTGAGGCACCTGGAGGAGGGAAACGAGGCGCTGGCCGATCTGCTGCTGCACTTGGACAACGATTTCCAAAGGGCCACGCAGCTCATTGCCCAGATGCTGGCAAAACGCGATCAATGGCTGCGGCACACGGGAGCGAGTCTTCGGATGGACGTGGAAGCTGCCCTGCAACGGCTCATCCTAGCGGACCTCGTGCAATTGCGCGGCGCGTTTCATGACGACGGCGCAGTGAAAAGTCTTCCCGAAGCGCGTCTGGAGTATCTGGAGAATTGGAGAGAGCTGGTCGAACTGCTGTTCACTCAAAAACGCGAACTGCGAAAGAAAGTGGATGCGCGTTACGCGAGCTTGGTCACTAGCCTGCTTGGTAACGATGCTCTGATCAAGCGCCTGGCACGAGTCCGCAACTTGCCCCCGCGTGAATTCAGCGATCCACAATGGCGCACGGTTGAGGCTGCCGTTTCCGTGCTGACGCTGGCGGTTGCGGAATTGCAATTGGTGTTTCGTGAGCACGGCTGCGTGGATTTTGCCGAGCTCTCCATTCGCGCTTCCGCGGCCCTGGGACAGTTAGACGCGCCGGAGGATCTTGCGCTCGCGCTGGGCCATCGGATCCGGCACCTCCTGGTGGACGAATTCCAGGACACCTCCAACACGCAGTTTGAGCTGATCAAAAAGCTAACCGTCGGATGGGAGCCTGGCGATGGCCGCACGCTGTTCCTGGTTGGCGATCCAATGCAATCCATTTATCGCTTTCGGCAGGCCGACGTCACTCTCTTCTTGAAAGCTCGCCTCGAAGGCATTGGCGCCATCCAGTTGGAGCCGCTGCTGCTCAGTGTAAACTTTCGATCGCGCCCGGGGATTGTAGAGTGGGTGAATCGGACGTTTGAATCCATCCTGCCGGCCGATGATGACATGGAATCGGGCGCAATCGCGTACTCACGAGGCGTTCCGGGCTCGACCGGCGACGATGCCCAGATCGGTGTGCATGCGTTTGTCGAGGAGCGTGACGAGGCCGATCGCGTAATCGAGTTGATCCGGACTGGCGGCGATTGCAGCGTCGCGGTGCTGGTCCGCTCACGCGCTCATTTAATTGAAATCGTACGTGACATGCAGCGTCATCGCATACCATTTCAGGCGATCGAGATCGATCAGCTCGGCGAACGGCAGGTGGTTGAAGACTTGATGGCGCTGACCTTCGCGCTGTTGCACGCGGCCGACCGGGTCTCGTGGCTAGCGATTCTTCGCGCGCCCTGGTGCGGACTCACGCTATCGGATTTGCACGCGCTCGCGGGATCCGATCGCGATGCCACCATCTGGGACTTGCTGCATTCGCAAGCTCCGGTTAGCGACGACGGCCGCGCCCGAATTGGACGAATTCTTCCGGTGCTGCAACACGCGCTGGCCGAACGTGGACGGCTGCCATTGCGCGATTGGGCGGAGGGGACGTGGCTCCGGTTGGGCGGGCCGGCGTGCGTGGAAGATGAAGGCGCGCTCGAAGACGCCGCGGCTTATTTCGATTTGCTGGATGGTCTGGCAGAAGGGGCGGATCTGGCCGATTTTGAATGGTTTCGCGATCAAGTGGATGGGTTGTTCGCTCCGCCGGACGCGGCCGCGGGCGATCGATTGCAGTTGATGACGATCCACAAAGCCAAGGGCCTGGAATTTGACACCGTGATTCTACCGGGCCTTGGCGAAGTAACGCGTTCAGATGATCAGAGTTTGCTGCTTTGCATCGAGCACGGCGGCGAACTTCTGCTCGCTCCGATTTCGGAGTCCGGCGCCAGCGACGACCCCATTTATCGTTACCTCTCGAAGATTGAGGGCCGCAAGGCGGAACAGGAAGTTGCACGATTGTTGTATGTAGCGGCAACCCGAGCGCGCCGTAATCTCCATCTGCTGGGGTCGATGAGCGAAAAAAACGACGGAACGTGGGCTGAACCCAAGTCGAACTCATTCTTGAAACTGCTGTGGCCCGCTGTTGGCGAACAATTCGCAAATCCGGTGCGATGCGGTGACGCCCACGAAGCTGCGCGCGCCCGCACCATCCGCAGGTTACCTGCACAGTGGCGCGTTCCCCCTCCTCCGCCGGCGGTGGCCTGGGATGGCCCGGAGATGGAGCGAGAACAACAGCCCGCCGCAGCTTTTGAATGGGCCAGCGATCGATCGCGGTTCATCGGTGATGCGCTGCACGGATTTTTGCAGAGAATCGCGCGCGAGGGCTTGGATGCCTGGAACGAAAACGCGCTGCGTTCGCGCCGCGGAGCCTATCGTGCCGTTTTGGCAAACCTCGGCGTGCCTCCGGCGGACTTAGGATGGGCCGTCGATCGCGTCGAAGCGGGACTTGCGCGGACGCTCCGCGATCCTCGCGGACGATGGTGTCTCAAAGATCACGAGGACGCGGCGAGCGAGCTGCCGATCGCAGGTTGGCTTGGTGGCAAAGTGATCGAGGCCGTGATCGACCGGACATTCATTGACGAAGACGGCGTCCGTTGGATTATCGATTTCAAGTCGAGCGACCCCAGGGACGGAGACGTGGAGACTTTTCTCGAGGCGGAGAAGGAGCGCTATCGCGAACAGCTGGAACGCTATGCGCGATTACTGTCCCAGAGGGACGCCAGTTCAAGCGGCCGCCCGATCCGGCTGGGCCTCTATTTTCCATTGTCAGGTGCTTGGCTCGAATGGGCCGCGGCCGTGGTTCTGCGCAAGCAGGCGGTGCTTTTCGAGCTATAGTGTGAGCAACGGGGGCGGGTATGTTAAAATTCAATTGCCGACGTTGCTTTACACTTCGGGGACGTAGTTCAGTTGGTTAGAACGCCGGCCTGTCACGTCGGAGGTCGCGGGTTCGAACCCCGTCGTCCCCGCCATCCTTTTTAAACATTTCGTAGCATCCGCTCCGCAGCAACACGCACGGTTACCGGACTGATGCCAGCATTTCCGACGTGGCGGCGGCGACCCGGCTGAACTGGTCAGGTCTGATATCGGAGATGTTGGCAACCACGGACCGGTCCACGCTGACCAGGAACGTATTCGCGACGGCCGGGTTCAGGTTGTAAACACGCACTGCGGCGTCCTTCGGGCCCTTACGGAAGTACGTCAAAGGAATTTCGAGATGGGCAGAGCGGCTCAGATCCTCGAGCCACTGCTTCGAGCTTTCGCCGGCGATGATCATCGCAACAGCCTTGAAGTTTCGGGATTTGTTCTTCAAATAAAGATCATTGAGCTGAATGATCTCTTTGGCCGTGTCGTCGGAAGTGTCGCGGAAAAACGCAAGAACATCCGGCGCCTTGTCGTAATCGCAAACGTAACAAATAAGCTGACCTTTGTAGGGCCCTGTGACATCGGAGACCGGAATCGACATCGTGGTGGCGCCGACCGCGGGGCCGGAAACCACATCGGCCGCCGTAGCGAGCGCGGCGAGGATAAATGGAAGGATCAGGAGTCGGCTTTTCATCCCTTGGATCCCTTCTCGTCGTCTTTGCTCACTGTTTTGTACTTCAGTTCTAGCCACTTGAACCAACCGTCCTTGAGAACCTTCACCTTGCGGTAACCGAGAAGACTGAGCTGGCGCGCCACTTCCTTGGAGTCATCGTCATCTTTGCAGGCGCAATAAACGACCAGCGTTTTTTCACGAGACAGTTCCGCAGGCGCGGTAATGTTCTTGGAGTACGGCAGATTGAAAGCGCCGGGAATATGCTCTTCTTCCCAGATAGGAGGAGCCGCCGTATCGACAATCACGATGTCCTTCGAATGTTCGTCGATATCCTTCTTCAACTCCTGGGGCGTCATGAAATCGGGGACGTAGACGTATCCCTCGACGCATTCGCCGTCGACGAAAGTTCCGTTCTTGCAGTCCTGGGCAAAGGTCGATGCAGGCGCCAGGAAACCAACCAGCAACGCCGTCCCGAGCAACGTATTCCTCATGGAGCCTCCACTACTACAATAATGCCGCAATTTCGCGCTCCACCTGTTCCTTGGCCGTTAGACCGTCATGTCTCGCGTAGATCCTGCCGTCGCGCGCGATGACGAAAGAGGTCGGCAGCGGCAGCTCTCCAAAGGTCGGCTTGAGGTCGCCCTCGCGCCCGAAGCCGAGCAGAATGGGATAGTTCATTTTCATCTGCGTGGCGAAATTTTTCACATCGGGGGTGTCTTCATCCATCGAGACCCCGATCACCACCAGGCCGCGCGATTTGTATGTGTTGTACAACTCGATGTACCCGGGAATCTCTTTCCTGCATGGCGGACACCAGGTGGCCCAGAAGTCGAGCAGAATGACTTTGCCTTTGTAGGCGGACAGGTTGACGGATTTGCCTTGAATGTCTTTGAGCGCAAGGTTGAGACTAGCGGGTTTCGCGCCGACGCCGCATAGACACAGGGCGATTGTAAGACGGGCGAGCATCGAAGGTCTTATTTCCAATCGTCGACCTTGACGCTCTTGCGATAAGAACACTCGTTCACGCTCCATCGGATGTTGCCGCTTCCGCCGACCACGACCACCTCGACGTTGTTGAGATACGGAATGGGCGCGTCTCCAGGAAGTTTCAACCAAGTAGCGTATGGCTCCTGTCCGGCGCGGGCCGGTCCCAGCTTATAGTTGATGACCTCCTGGTCGAGCCAATAGTGGTCCTTCGGAATGGTCACGTTCTCCTTCACCCACTTGATCAGCTTTTCCTTGCTGTCGAAACCGAACCGAACCAATGGGGGCGTCACCGAAGGGTCGATCAGCAGCAGCTTCCCACCGCGCTGCGGAGAGCCCAGACCACCGATAAACCGCTTCAGCGTATATTGCCAATCCTCGTCCTGCAGGACCATCATCGTGTTTTGACTTTGGCAGCCGTCGAACGTGCTGACCACGCTATCGTCGGCTTGGAAACCCTTCTGAACGCTCAGCGGTTTCCAGCCTGTGGGCAAACCGGCGATGTTTTCCGCGAATACCGCCGGGACGTCCGCCATGGGATTGCCCTGCACGCCTTCGTAAGTGTGGCCCGGCACCGATCCGCCGGTAGCGTTCATCGACAATAGGCTCCACGCGCGCCCGATGAGCGCTCCCGCGTTGTTGTAGAGTCCCAGGGCGCCTGTGCTGGAGTTCAATTCCAGCTCGTTCACGATCTTGCCATTAACAACCGCCATTACCGCCATGGAGGATGTGGAACTGGAGTGCGCGTCAGTCTGCGAGGCGGCTAATGCCAGGATTGCGGGGAACATTTCGGGTTTAGCGCCCGCCATAACGGCGTTGATAGCGACCGTCTCCACGGTGTATTGCCACGCCTCCCTTTCTCCAGTGACCCGCATCTTTCCGACGATCTCGTCGGGCTTGTGATGGGTGGCATTGAGCATGGCGGCGACGCGCTCTTCGGTGGGCATGACGATGGGAAGCTGGTCCGTCCAGAAACGGTCATCGAAGTACTTTTGGATCTTGTCGATTGTGTCCGGTCCGATCAAGCGCTTTTTCTCTCGCTGGACCACGCCCGTCTTTTTCTCTTCTTCAGTCAGCGGCTGCGTTAAATAGGCCGCAATTTCCGGCATGAAAGGCTTCTTGGTAATGGGATCGTCACCCGCAATGTATGCATCCAGCTCTTTGCGCGTCTTTCCTCCCACGGGCGTATGCGTGAAGGCGAGCCGCAGACCCGGCATTCCTTCTTCATAGGCCTTGTCGCGAACCAGATCGAGTAATACATCGATGATGACGCCGACCGCTGGGATCCCGTAATGCGCCTCAACTTCCGCTACATGGCCGACGACCGCCGGCGCGCAGGTGCTTCAATGGCCTATGGCCATGATCATCAGGCCGTTGACGGATTTAATTTCCTTCCACAGATCGGGGTCATCGGCGGCATACGAGCCCTTCTTCTCCCGGAATTCAGTCTTCACATCGGGCATGTGAATAGCCATCCAGGCCTGCATCGCCTGAAGAAATTTGTCTCCGCCGTCGAAGGTCTCATCCACCAGGTACACTGTCTTGCCCGAAAGACTCGCGGGACGCGGCGCCATGGCCCGGAGCTCGATCGGTGGGGGATTGCCCGTCGGATTCAATACCGTATATAAAGGTTGCTCTGCTGCCGCAACTGTCCCGGCACACGCGATTGCGATGCCGAAAAGACCAAACCTTGCGACACCTTGGGAAATGCCGTGTGCGAATCTTGTTAGCCTCATGACCATTTTCTCCTGCACTGGAATTCTACAGCGCGGCCCGGTGCGATGCAATGGTCGAACCATGGGGGATTGCGCCCGGCGAAAGTATTGATTACATTTACTTAGAGGTCGGCGGAGCACGCCGATGTCTCGCGGAGGGCCAATCCTTGGGAGGCCAATTGAATAAGAGTAAGCGCCTTGCGGCGTTGCTGGTGATCGTCACCACGCAGGTTTGTGTGCAGACCGCCCGTGCACAGCAGCTCGCGACGGTTCCTGCGGTGCTCCCGACTTCGGGCCCTTCCGAGCGCGCCCTTCTCGACCAATACTGCGTCACCTGCCACAATCAGCGCTTGAAAACGGGTGGGTTGGCGCTCGATCAGATGGACCTTACCCAAATGCACGAGCACGCCGAGGTCTGGGAAAAAGTGGTGCGCAAGCTGCGCGCCGGAATGATGCCCCCCTCCGGTCTGCCACGTCCAAATGCCCCGGTGATGGAAGCCATGGTCTCCTACCTGGAGAAGGAACTTGACCGAAACGCCGCCCCTAATCTGATTCCACCCGGCATGCACCGCCTCAACCGCACCGAATATACCAATGCGATTCGTGACGTGCTTGGGCTCCAGGTGGACGCCACAAAATTCCTGCCTCCCGACGATTCTACACACGGGTTCGATAACATCGCGGGGGCGCTCACGCTGTCGCCGGCGCTGATGGAAGCGTATCTTTCGGCTGCTGGAAAGATCAGCCGTCTGGCGATTGGCGATGTGTCGGCGCCTTCGCAGGCCGTCTTCGAGGTGCCTGCCGACACGGCGCAGAACTATCACATCGAGGGACTGCCGTTCGGAACCCGCGGCGGCATCCTGATCAAATATCAATTTCCCGCCGATGGCGAATACACGTTCAAGGTGAAAGGCGTCACGGGGTACTTCCAGGCTGTCCTGGGCAGCGTCAAGGGCGAGAAGCTCGAGGTCACGGTGGATGGTGATCGCGTGAAGCTGTTCGATTGGGACAAGGAAATTTCGACCACCACTGGCATGGGTCGCTCAACGCAACGCATCCCTGTGAAGGCCGGCCTGCACACTATCGGCGTGACGTTCCTGGCCACCAACGATGTGCCCGGCAGCGAACTGAACAAGCCGTTCCAGCGGACCATGAACACGCCCGGCTCCATCCCGGGATTCCAGTTCTATCCGCACGTCGGCCAAGTCTGGATTGAAGGCCCCTATAATGCCGCGGGCGCTAACGGCGCGGCGAGCCGTGAGAAGCTTTTCGTGTGCCAGCCCACCTCTGCTCGCAACGAGACGGAATGCGCGCGTACCATCCTATCAACGCTGGTAAAGCATGCGTACCGGCGCCCAGCCACATCCGCTGACCTGGCGACGTTGACGGAGTTTTATCAGACTGGCCGGAACGATGGCGGAAGCTTTGACGACGGCATTGAATCGGCGCTGCAGCGCGTGCTGGTAGATCCGGAATTTGTATATCGTAGCGAAGCGGAACCTGCCGGGCTCGCTGCCGGCAAGAGCTATCATATCGGCGATTTGGCACTGGCTGCAAGATTGTCCTTTTTCCTGTGGAGCAGCGTTCCCGACGACGAGTTGATCGACGTTGCCGCGCAAGGCAAACTCAAGGACCCAGCCGTACTCGAGAAGCAGGTGCGGCGCATGCTTGGGGACCCGAAGTCGGAAGCGCTGATTACCAACTTCACCGGGCAGTGGTTGGGCGTACGGTCGCTCAAGACCAGCGAACCGGTGGTGAATCTGTTTCCGGATTTCGACGACAACCTGCGGGCGGCCTACCAGAACGAGATACAACTGTTCTTCGGCAGCATTGTCCGTGAGGATCGCAGCATCCTGGATTTGCTGACTGCGAATTACACATTTGTGAACGAACGGCTGGCGAAGCAATACAGAATCCCGAACATCTATGGCTCGCAGTTCCGCCAGGTGACCTTGCCCGTGGAACTCGACATGCGCCGCGGCTTGCTGGGCAAGGGAGCACTATTGACTGAGACGTCGAACGCCGCGCGCACTTCGCCCGTCGCGCGAGGCAAGTGGTTCCTGCAAACGTTCCTTGGTGTCAGTCCACCGGATGCGCCGCCGAACGTGCCGGTGCTCAAGGAACGACCGGTGGATTCCACCGGGAACGCGAAGGCGCCGACTATGCGCGAGACCATGGAAGCACATCACACCAATCCGGTGTGCGCATCGTGCCACAAGATTTTCGAGCCGATCGGTCTGGCGCTCGAAAATTTTGACGCGGTGGGCACGTGGCGCACCCAGGATGGAGACAGCCCCATCGACGCCAGCGGCGTGCTGGTGGACGGGAGCAAACTGGACGGCGTCGCGAGCCTCCGCGATTCGCTGGTGCGCCGTTCCGATCAATTCGTGCGCGTGGTAACCGAGAAGATGCTCACCTACGCACTGGGCCGCGGGGTGGAGTATCAGGACATGCCGCTGGTGCGATCCATCGTGCGCGACTCGGCCGGCGACAATTACAAATTCACGTCCATCGTGTTGGGAATCGTGAAGAGCGCTCCGTTCCAGATGAACACGAAAACAGGTGGCGACAACCAGCAGCGGGCGGCCCGCAATTAGGAGCAACGATGTTTATCACTAAGAAACACATTTCCCGGCGGACGATTCTCAAGGGCAGCGGCGTGACGCTGGCACTTCCGTTTCTGGAAGCGATGGTGCCGGCCGCGACGGCTCTGGCGGCAACGGCGGCCGTGCCGAAGCCCCGATTTGTCGCCTGCTTTGTGCCCCACGGCATGGCTCCTGGCTATTGGGTCCCGAGCACCGAGGGTAAGCTCGACGCCGTGCTTCCATTCAATTGGAAACCGCTGGAACCGTTCCGGGATCGCACCGTGATTATGAGCGGCTTGCATTCCCGGTCGTCGGAGCCGCCCCCGGGCGCGACGGGCGCCGACCATTGGGTGGCTGCCGCGTTCCTGTGCGCGGAAAAACCCAAGAAGACCGCCGGAGCGGACGTGCGAGTGGGAACGAGCATCGATCAGATGATCGCTGGAAAGATCGGTCGGGACAACCTGATGCCGTCCATGCAGCTGGCGGTGGAGGATCCGGGCGCCAATTCGAGTAACTGCGGCGAGGGTTACAGTTGCACCTACACGAACACGATCTCTTGGGCCACACCGACCCAGCCGCTGCCGATGGAACTGAATCCGCAGGTGGTGTTCGAGCGTATGTTCGGCGACGGCAGTACGGCCGAGCAGCGGACCGCGCGGCGCAAGCGAGACCAGAGCATTCTGGATTCGTTGACGGGCAGCCTCTCGCGGCTTCGTGGCGACGTCGGCCCTGACGACCGCAATCGCCTGGACGAGTACACCGAGGATGTTCGCGAGATCGAGCGCCGGCTGCAAATTGCAATGAAGGCCTCGGCGACGGCACCCACCGACATGGGTGTACCGGTGGGTGTGCCGCAAACCTTCGACGAACACATTAAACTGCAGTTCGATCTGTTGACATTGGCCTTCAAGGCAGACATCACCCGCGTGGGCACGCTGCTGTTTGCCCGCGACTTGACCGGCCGCACTTATCCGGAGTGCGAAGCGCCCACAGTGGGCTTCCATGGCGGCTCGCATCACGGCGAAGATCCGAAGCGCATCGACGAGTTGTCAAAGATCAACCAGTATCACGTCAAGATGCTGGCCCATCTCATCGAAAAGCTTTCCACCACTCGCGATGGAGCAGGCACCTTGCTGGATCAATCGCTGGTTCTCTATGGCAGCAACATGGGGAACTCCAATCAGCACGTCCATTACGACGTGCCGCATGTGCTGATAGGCGGATTGAACGGGAAGCTCCAGGGAGGGCGTCATATCGCCTATCCGACCAAGACCGTACCGACCGGCAATTTGTTATTGAGCTTGCTAGACATGTACGACATTCACCAGGACAGCATCGGCGACAGCACGGGCCGGCTGACGAATCTGTAAACTGTACACAATGACGAGCCGCCTCATCGGAATCGCGCTGTTCCTGGCCGCCGTCTCGACGGCCGCCGGACCCTCCGAGCTTGCCGACGCGGTGATGCACGGGGATCAGACGGCCGTCGAGAAGCTGGTGGCGCAGCATGCCGATGTAAACGCGGCTCAGGCGGATGGAGCCACCGCGCTGCACTGGGCGGTTTTCCAATCCGATAAAGCGATGGTCGACCTGCTGATTCGGGCGGGCGCGAACGCCAAGGCCGCGAATCACGAAGGCTCTACACCGTTGTGGCTGGCATGCATCAACGGAGATGCCCCGATCATCGCCGCGCTGCTAGCCGCCGGAGCTGATGCCAACGAACAGCTCCCGCTGGGAAGGACTCCGCTTATGGTGGCGTCGCGCACCGGCAATGTGGATGCCATCAAGGCACTGCTGGACCACGGCGCGAACGTGAACGCGAAGGATACCCTGCGCGGAACCACCGCTTTGATGTGGGCCGCGGACGAAGGCCATGCAGCAGCCATCCAGCTTCTGATCCAGCGCGGCGCGGATATCAAGGCTCAATCGGATCCCGCTGAGCGTGGACGAGGGCCGGCGCTCGGAAAATCAAATGATCCAAGAAAGCAGGTCGAGGCGCTGGGTAAAGCGCTGGCCGCGGGCATATCGACGCCGCAACTGGGCGCAGTTGGTACCTCCAGCCTTATCCCAGTGGTGCCGGATAAGTCTCGCGCTGCTCGAGGTAAGGGCAAAGCTGCTGCGGGCGCGGCCGAGGGACTCGACGACACGGATGACGCAACGGCGCCGTTTGCATTCACGCGCAAACCGCCTCCCAAAGATGGTGGTGGCCTCACGCCGCTGGTTTACGCGGTGCGTTCCGACGATCTTGATTCCGTGAAGGCGCTGCTGGCGGCGGGAGCGGAAGTGAACCAAGTCACCGGATACGGTTGGAGCCCCTTGCTGGTGGCGACGCAAAATCGTTACTACAAGCTGGGAGCGTATCTGCTGGAGCACGGCGCCGATGTGAATCTCGCCAACAAGGGCGGGTGGACGCCGCTGTATCTCGCCACCGACAACCGTAACATCGAAGGCGGCGATTATCCCGTCCGCAAAGGCGACATGGATCATCTGGATTTCATCAAGCTTCTGCTAGACAAGGGCGCCAATGTGAATGCCCGGATGAAGGACAGCACGGAAACCCGTACCGTTTTCACCAACCAGTGGCTGGATGAGAACGGCGCGACCGCTTTCCTGCGCGCCTCCCAATCCGGCGACATCGTTCTGATGAAACTTCTGCTGGCCCACGGCGCCGATCCGAAGATCGACACGACATTGCATGTCAGCGCGCTGCAGGTGGCCGCGGGCATCGGCTGGGTGGAAGGGATCACCTACGAGTGGTCGCCCGCCAGCACGCTCGAAGCGGTGAAGATGCTGCTGGACCTGGGTCTGGATGCGAATGCGCAAGCCGACACCGGGCGCACCGCATTGCACGGCGCGGCGCACAAAGGCCGGCCGGATGTCGTACAGGTTCTGGTGGACCACGGCGCCAAGCTCGATATCCGGGATTACGGCAACACGGACAATCGAGGCAGCAAGGAATTAGCCGTTCACACGTGGCTACCGGTGGATTACGCCGATGGTCTGGTTCGCGTGGGCGTGCAGTCGGCGATCCCGCATCCAGAGACCGGGCTGCTTATACGCAAATTGATGACGGCCGCCGGGCTTAAGGCGCCGCCCATGGGACGCACGCTGGAATCCATCTGCGTGACCGATGCGTGCGAGTGAATCCATCAGAGCCTGTCCCAGGCGGCAAGTGAAAGTACATTCTCGATAGCGGCGAACAGCTCCTTTGAATGGACCGGCTTTGACACGTAACCGTCCATGCCGCTCGCGAGAAAACGCTGTCGATCCCCTGACATCGCGTGGGCTGTCATCGCAATGATCGGGATATGTTGACCGCCGGCTTTTTCCTGCTTGCGAATCGCTGCGGTAACCTGGACGCCATCCATTAACGGCATCTGCACATCCATCAGAACTAGGTCAAAACGACCTCGTTCCAGCGCGGCAAGTGCCATGACGCCGTCGCCCGCTAAAACCACCGTGTGCCCCTGCTTTTCGAGCATTCGCATAGCTAACCGCTGATTGACCACATTGTCTTCGGCGAGTAGTATGCACAAGGGCCGGCTTCCGTTGCCTAGCTGATGGTCGGGTACAAGCTCGGCAGGCTCGGTTGCACCGAGACGCGATCCCAGCACCCCCAGCAGCGTGTCCAGTAGCTCTGACTGTAGGATTGGCTTTACCAGATAACCGGCCATACCCAGCTGCTTACATCGCTGCGCGTCGCCGCGCTGGCCCCCGGAACTCAACATGACGGTTGTCAGCCCCGCCCACTCGGGCGACTTCCGAATTTCCTCGACCAGCGTGAACCCATCCATTCCGGGCATGTGACAGTCAACGATCAGGAGCGCGAATGTCGAGCCCGCCAGTCTGGCTTGATCTAGAAGCGCTAGAGCGTCCTCCGCGCTAGCGGCAACGGTAGGTCTCATCCTCCAGTATTCCAGGGTCTTCTTAAGAATCTGCTGATTGGTGGCATTATCGTCAACGACCAAAACTCGCAGGTTCTTCAGAATTGCCGGATCGGCCCTAATACCAACAGAGACTCCAGCCGCAGCCTTCCCGAAATGCGCAGTGAAGTGGAACGTGCTCCCCTTGCCCACCTCACTTGCCACCCAAAGTCGTCCTCCCATCATCTCAACCAGGCGCGACGTGATGGCCAGCCCCAATCCGGTACCTCCGTATTGGCGAGTGGTAGACGTGTCCGCTTGAGTAAAAGGATTAAAGATCACCTTTTGTTTTTCGGGTGGAATGCCAATGCCGGTATCGGTGATGGCGAAATGCAGCGTCATCCCGTCCTCATCGACCCCCTCCGGCTGAACGCATAAGACAACCTCACCCTGTGCTGTGAACTTAACCGCGTTCCCCGCCAGGTTTAGAATGACCTGATGCAGCCGGACTGGATCGCCGACGATAACATCCACGAGCTCGGGCGGAACCGAGCAGGCCAATTCGATGTCTTTCTCGTAGGCTCGCACAGACAGCGTTTTCATGGCGTGGCCGACGCAGTCGCGCAGGCTGAATTCCACAGGATCTAAGCCTAGTTTTCCCGCCTCAATCTTTGAAAAGTCCAGGATGTCGTTGATCACGCTCATGAGCGCGTCCGCGGAATACTTCACCGCATTGAGATACTCGCGCTGCGTGGAATCCAGCTCGGTGTCCAGTGTAAGTTCCGTCATTCCGATGATGCCGTTCATCGGCGTGCGAATTTCATGACTCATGTTTGCCAGAAATTCGCTCTTTGCCTGATTAGCGACATCAGCGGCCTCGCGGGCGTGAATTAGGTCCGTTTCGTAGCGTTTTTGCTCGGTTATCTCCTCGGCAATCCCAACCACTCGAATCACTTTGTCAGCCTGGTCTCGAACGGCGAAGGCGCGGTCGCGAATCCATTTCTCCACCCCTTCCGGCGTGCGTATGCGATATTCCCTAAGGACTGGTTCACCCTGCACTTGCCTGGTAAGCAACAAACGTGCCCGTTCGCGATCCTCGGGATGTATCGACTCCACCCAGGAGAACGGGTTCTTGTAGAGGCTCTCGCGGCTCATGCCCCAAACCTGCTCAAAAGCAGGGCTAACGTAGGGGATTTCGTCTTCCTCCGGGGGCATGATCCAAAAGACCTCACGGATGTTTTCGGCGAGCTGGCGGTACTTTTCCTCGCTACTCCGCAAGGCTTGCTCCACTTGCTTGGACTCGGTGATGTCCAGGCTAAGACCGACTTGCCCCAGAAACTCTCCATCTTGCGAAAACCGCGGCTCCGCATACGTTGCCAGCCACCGCCACTCGCCGGCGGCGCTTCCGGCACGCGTTTCGCTCCTCAGAGGAGCCCTTTCCCGCACTGAGCGGTTGCTGGCCTCCAGGTATCCCGGTGCATCGTCCGGGTGAAGCAAAGTCTGCCATTTGAGTCCTTCAACTTGCTCGAAGGTAGTATTGAAAAACTCCCGGTACGCCCGGTTGATGAACTCGCACCGACCGTCCGCGTTAGTCACCCACATCAGTGCCGGGCATCCGTCTGCCATGATGCGGAAGAGGGATTCTTGCTCGTGAATCTTTTCCTTCGTCACGTCCCGCTTGATAGCAATAAAGTTGACAATTTCGCCATTGGAGCCTTTTACCGGGGTGATGCGCATGTCCTCGTGATAAAGCGTTCCATCCTTGCGACGGTTGATCAGCTCACCCTGCCAGACCGCGCCCGACTGGATGGTACTCCACAGCTGCTCGTAGGTTGAATCAGGCTGTCGTCCCGATTTTAGGATTCGCGGGTTCTGTCCCACAGCTTCATCACTGCTGAATCCAGTCAATGCGGTGAAGGCTGGATTCACATATTGGATTCTTCCACTGGTGTCGGTGATGACAATAGCATCAGCCGCCTGGTCAACGGCCGCGACCAGATTGGCTTGTTCGAAATTGTCACTTTCCTTGTTCATCATTTCCTGCCAGCCGACGTCTATGACTAAATCGACAGTTTTAGAGAGAATCTGTTGAGTGAGTTACCCATGGCGGGGTATACGACCCTGGGCCATTGCCGGCGCCGAAGGCAAGGATATCGGAACCAGGAACTAGCGTCTGATATCAATAACTTGCATCGGAACCAACGAATTCCTGCCGCCCAAGCACCCTCGACGAGAGGTGCCCGCGCGTGCTGCAATGAAAAAGCCCCGATCCACGGGCTCTTATGGAACGTTCATCTGCAATGCGATGCATCGCGTTAATTCTCTCCACGCTACCTTTCATGTCGCTCGGCGTAGCGCAGAATCCACCCGCTTTGAAACCGGGATTGTATGCCATCTTCAACACCAGCGAGGGAGCCATCACAGCACGGTTGTACGAAAAATACACCCCGGGCACGGTCGCCAATTTTGTGGCTCTGGCGCAAGGGACCAAACCTTGGCGCGACCCAAAAACGGGAGCGCTGGTCCGGCGTTCGCTCTATGAAAACATCACTTTTCATCGGGTGATCCCGGAGCAAGCGATTCAGTCCGGAGATCCTACCGCCACCGGTGCCCACAATTGCGGGGTGACCATCCGCGACGAATTCCTGCCGGGGCTGCGCTTCTCTGCGCCAGGGCGTCTGGCTCTCGCGAACACCGGCGAGCCGGATAGCGGCGGGTGCCAGTTCTTCATCACCGCGCAGCAGATGCCGCTCTGGGATGGAAAGTACACCATCTTCGGAGAGGTGGTCGCTGGCATGGATGTCGTTTCGAAGATCAGCCGAATGCCCGTCCACGCCGAGAAGCCGGTGGACCCAGTGAAGCTGATTAACGTTTCCATCGAGCGGATCGACGCGGCGAAGAAACGCTAGCCCGCGAGCTGAGATTTACGCTCCGAGTAGCGACGCTAAATCCGTGATGTTCGCGGACACCACGTCGAAATCGCCAGGCTTAGCATCATCCGCCTTACGTGTGGGTCCGTATTCCTTGGGCCGATGGATGAATCCGGTACGCAGACCGAAACTGCGAGCGGAATTCAGATCGGTTGAATGCGCCGCACACATCATCACTTCTTCGGGCTTTAGCTCCAATAGGCTAACGTTTGTGAGGTACGCTTCGCGATCCGGTTTGTAATGCTTGGCCAGCTCGGCCGAGAGGATGAGATCCCACGGAATACCAGCGTGCTTGGCCATGTCGGCAAGAAGGGCGACATTGCCGTTCGAGAGTGGCGCAATCGTGTACTTCTTCTTCAGCCGCGTGAGACCGGCGACGGAATCAGGCCACGGCTTCAGCCGGTGCCACACTCGGTTCCAGTGGTCCTTTTCTGCGTCTGACAGCCCTTCGATGTGAAACTCCTTGAGCAGGTCCTCAAGGAGCGCGCGATGCAGGTGGTCCAGATTGGTCCAGGGCATGTCCCCTTTGCGCACCTTGTCCATGGAGGGCGCGTAACCGGCCCTCCATCGATCGGCAAAGCGGCCCCAATCGATGGTGATGCCTTTGGTCTTTTCCCATGCCTGACCTTCCTCGATAATCGAGCCGCGCCAGTCCACCACAGTGCCAAAGGTGTCAAATACGAGTGCCTTCACCGACGGCACCGCGCGTCCAGAATCCTGGCCACCGACGTCCCAGGCAATCGCCACAACACCGATGCTCGCGTTTTTCACAAGTTGTCTCCGAGTCATACCGAACGTCCTGGCCTCCTAATGCCGAAACTTCTTAGTGCTACTTGGACGGCAAAGCAAAAACGAGATATGAGCGCTGCACTGGGGTCTCAGGTTTCCCACCATCAATGCGAATCGGCGGAGTGCTTTCACCTTGAGCCGCGCAAAGGGCGATATATTCGCGTCCGCCGATTTCGTACACTGCGGGTACGCCTTCGGCTCCGGCCGGCAGGTCCTTCTCCCACAAGACACGTCCCGAATCTTGATCGTAAGCCCGGAATTTGCGGTCGGAAGCGGTCGCGATAAACAGCAGCCCGCTGGCTGTGGCCACGATGCCGCCCCGCGGCGACAACGAACCGGTGTTGGGGTGGCCCTGCGCGGCAAGTGCGGTTACACCGCCATCAGGAACCTGCCATTTGATCGTGCCCGTGTTGAGATCGTAGGCGGTGATCTGCGACCAAGGAGGCCCAATCGACGTCAGCCCGTTCGCCATGGTCAAGAAGTCGTACGGCGAATCATAGCGGGGAAACTCGCCCAGTTCAGTGACCAGCGGACCCTTCAGCGGTGGTGGACCCAATATTTGGCCTCGCGATTTCTCGCCGGGAAGATTCAGCTTGATGATCGCGGGCCCTTCCTTGGACACCACGAAGATGAGCCCGCGATTGGGCTCGACGGCCGAGCTTCCCCAAGTGGCGCCGCCCGCACTGCCCGGCATCTGAACCGTTCCTTGCCGGCTTGGCGGCGTAAATATTCCCTCGTTGCGAAATATCTTGAACTCCTGCCGCATCTGGGCCTGCTCAGCTTCCGAGACGTACGGATTGATGTCTTTTTCCGTGAACGATTGCCTCGCAAATGGGGGCGGCTTAGTTGGGAACGGCTGCGTGGGCCAAGCCTCCTCCCCTGGCACATCCGACTTCGGCACAGGCCGCTCCTCCACTGGCCAGAGAGGCTCGCCCGTCAGGCGGTTGAAAACGAAAAGGAATCCTTGTTTCGTCGGCTGCGCGACGGCCTCCACGGTTTTCCCTTCATGCTTCACGGTCAGCAATCGAGGCGCGGTGGGTAAGTCATAATCCCACAAATCGTGATGCACCGTTTGAAAGTGCCAGATTCTTTTGCCGGTGCGCGCGTCCAGCGCCACCAGGCTGTTGCCGAAGAGATTTTGACCGTGGCGATTCGCACCGTAAAAGTCATATCGCGCGGTGCCGAAAGGAATGTAGAGGATTCCGCGTTTCTCATCCACGGATAGCTCGTTCCAGTTGTGCACGCCACCACCGGTTTTCCAAAAATCCTTGGGAAACGTTTCATAACCGAACTCGCCTGGATGCGGGACCGAATGAAACACCCACACCAGCTTCCCGGTGCGCGTGTCGTAAGCGTGGACGTCGGCCGGGACGGCTGCATAGTTATCGCCTCGCGCCGGCAGTGGAATAATGAACAGGTTTTCGAATACGCGCCCCGGATTGCTTGGCTGCAACGGCGGGAATGCATCGATGTCGCGATCCAGGCCGACTCGAATGTCCACGCGGCCGTTGTCACCGAAGCTCTGAACGGTATCCCCTGTCCGTGCGTCGATGGCGGTCAGGTACCCGGCGTTCATATAGAACAGGCGGCGCTCGGATCGATCCTTGTTCTCCCAGTAATTGATGCCTCTCTGCGTTACCGCCCCGGTGTTGGGATGCGTCCAGCGTTCCTTGCCCGTTACCGCGTCCAGCGCGACAATCGAGTTGTTCTTCGCCAGCACGTACATGACGCCGTCCACGACGGTCGGGTTAAAGAGGTAATTGCCCTTTTCCCCGGTAGGGTACGACCATACAACCTCAAGTTGCTTCACGTTACTCTTGTTGATCTGCGTGAGCGAGGAGTACTGCTCGGAGCTAGGGCCGCCCAGGTAAGCCGGCCAGGAGGCGTCTGCGGCACGTGCCCACTGCGCGGTCCACGCCAACAGGAAAAGGAGAAATGCACGCATGGAGCATAACTTATCACTTGCGGCGCGGCCGTGGGACTCGGCCAAACTCTTAAGCGGAGGGCGTTGCGGCTCCCGACAATGCCGCTAATAAATTCTCGCCCGAGGGGGAACCTAGGCCGGTGGCGGCATCCCATCCTGGGCCGGCAGAGAACGCACCATTTGATCCACTGGTTATATCGTGAAAAGCGTCTGCGGATTCGGGTAATCCATAAATGACCGGCTGCAGAAAACCTACGGGCTTTCCGAGCTTCTCATTCAGTAGCGCGATGAGACCACTCCAGAGAGGCGCCACGGCGCTGGTTCCTCCGATCACCAGTGACTCGCCGTCGACCAACACGCTATAGCCAGTATCCGGATCAGCGTCCCCACAAACGTCCGGCAAACCCCGGCCGCCCCCGGTCGGAGGTTTGATGTTTGCGCTGGCTTGGAACGCGGGCAAGGGAAACTGATTGCTGAATCCACCACCTCCCGCGCCTCCCTGAGCCCCATCGTTCCAGACGGTTTCGCTCGTGATTTCTCCGTTTGCGCTTTTCAGGCTGGTTCCCCCGCATGCGAGGATATGCGGGCTGGAGGCCGGAAAATCCACGTGGTTGGCGCCGTCATTCACCCCGTCGCTCGACCCGCTGTCCCCGGTGGCGGCACAGATTGTCACACCCAAAGCAGCAGCGTCCTGGGCAGCCGAGTCGAAAGCGGTCATCGCCTGGGCGGTCCACGTCGACTCCGCGCTTCCCCAACTGATCGAAATCACGGACGGCTTGTTGGTGGCGTCGTGAATCGCAGTGGTCAGCGCATCTTGAAATCCCTGCGATGTGTTGGGCGCGAAATACACGACGATCTTGGCGCCAGGCGCCACCGCTCCCACTACTTCGATGTCTAGCAGCACTTCGCCATCGGCGCTGTTTGCATTTGTTGGCGCGTTCGTGCCTTTGTCCACGGACACGGACGTAACCGTAGGTTCTTGCACTCCCAACGAAGTGAAATACGTTTTCAGATCTGCGGGCTTATACCCGCCTCCCAATTCCAGAATCGCGACGGTTTGTCCTGTGCCATCTACATCCAGCGGGAATTGATAGAGTGCAGCCACCTGACGCGGCGTATAGGAAACGCCTGAGGCCGCAGACGCGATCGAGGACTGTTCGCGCCGAACGCGAAAATGGGCCTTGGCCTGCGTTCGATTATCGAGTCCGAGCACCGCTTCCACAGACGCGGCCAACTCGGGAGGCAGTTTAATCGCGCCAGTGCGGGCCCGGTATCGGCGACCCTCGTGCTCATAGCGGTCAAGTTTGACATCGAAGGCACGAATCATGTTAGCCGCGGTACCTTCCAGTTTCACGGTTCGCCGCTCAGGCCAAACAGCGGTTACCGTTAGGTCGTTTTCCTCGGCGAACTGTTCTATTTGATCAATCGCTGCTGTAGTAGCACCATGTCTGGCCGCGAACTGTTCGCGTGAAAATACCGCACCTCCGGCAGTCGGAATGGGCGCACGCTTTTTGGGCTTGAGGATGATTGAGACCTCAATCCTCTCATCCAGTGGCTGATCGCCTATCCGTGTACCGATGGGTTGTCGTTCACTGCCCGCAAGAACCACCTTGTTGTTGGCCATGGGTCTCTCCTGTCTCAGTGTGACGCTTATAACAGCCAGACGTGACTGGTACCTTGGATCTATCGGGTAGTTGGGCTTGGCCCAAAATGTCCGGTCTATGTCTAAGCGCGCCCTTGTCGCGGGATCATGCCGGGACTATATTTGAACATTGGAGACGACCATCCGGCAGGGAAAGCAGAAAGTAATCTTTGCGTTGTTTCCCGGATGCGAGGTACTGGATCTGGCCGGACCGCTGCAGGTCTTTCACGAAGCGAATAACTGCGGTGCAGGCTACGCAATCACCATTGCCGCTACATCTCCGCAGATGGAAACCGCGCAGCGGCTGACACTTACCCGTTTGTCGGCGCTCCCGGTCGCGGATTCTGGAGACCTGGTCATCGTGCCCGGCTACGATATGCGGCCCACATCCCCGCCCGCCGACTTGGCCAAATGGCTACGCGTTAGCGCGCTTCGCGGCGCCCATGTGTGCTCAGTCTGTACCGGCGCGTTCGCGCTGGGCGAAGCCGGACTGCTCGATCATCGAACCTGCACCACCCACTGGAAATTAATCGACCGTTTGCAACGCGCGTTCCCCAAAGCCAATGTTTTGCGGGATCGTCTTTTCGTAAGCGACGGGGCGATCACAACCAGCGCGGGAGTATCCTCCGGCATCGACATGGCGTTGTGGTTCGTCGAGCAACATCACGGGCCATTGTTCGCGGTGCAAGTGGCCAAGGAATTAGTGCTTTATATCCGGCGTGACGGTACTCAGCCTCAGCAGAGTGTTTATCTTGACTATCGGACGCATGTAAATTCCGGAATTCACCGCGTGCAGGACCACATCGTGTCCCATGTCTGCGACGGGATTTCCATACCGGGGTTGGCGCGAATCGCCCGCATGAGCCCGCGCACAATGACGCGGACATTTAGAGCGACCACCGGGCTATCAATCGGTGAGTTTCGCCAAAAGGTGCGCCTGGAGACCGCGCGCATCATGCTTCATGACCCCGATTTGACCCTCCAGACGGTTGCCGAACGCGCCGGATTCAAGAGCCCGCGCCATTTTCGACGCGCCTGGCGGCAGGCTTTCGGCTTGACTCCGTCCATGGCCAGAAGAACCGCTGCGATTCGATAAACAGAGAAGCCTTCATAGCTTAACTCCGGGGAGACAACGGCGGCAGTGTATCCAAGTGCCGCCGGCCCCCAGTTGCGGCATCAGAATCGAAACACTCCTTTTAGCTCGACAAAGCGCGGAGAGCTGCCCGCTCCGGTGAAAGAACCGAGAAGCGTGGTGGGAGGAGAGACCGATTCGATGGTCCGCCCGAACTGCGGATTAGCGATATCGTCGACCGGGTTGTCAAGATTGGTGTGGTTGAAGGCGTTGTATGCCTGGGCCCCGAACGAGAACGTGAGACGCTCTTTAATCCGAATGTCCTTCATCAGCGAGATGTCCACGTTGAAGAAGTGGGGACCGAAAAGCGAATTCCGGCCCAAGGATCCGAAGCCCGTGGGAAAACCCGTAACGGCTGCGCCGGGCAAGAATTCCGACGTGGTGATACACGGCGAATTCTCCGCGCTTGGGCAGCTCTTAGGGATGTAACCATTCGGCGTAGCGAAAATAACGCCATTGTAGTTGTATCCGAAGAGGGTTCCATAAGCTTGGTTGTCGACCACGCTGTAGGGCAGGCCGCTGCGCAGGAACCAATTGGTCGCCAGCGTCCAGCCTCCAAATACCGGATTGGGTCCCCACTTGAAACCAGTGTGACGGAACATATCCGTCAACACGAAATTGGCGCTCAAGTAGTGGCGCACGTCGTAGTCGGAATTTCCGTAATTGCTCCTGAAGTTGTAGGGATTTTCGGGCTCCTGAAGGCTGATGTTGGTGGCGTTGTATGAGTAGTAGGCATTTGCGATACCACCGTTGGACGACTCGTCCAGAGCGTGGCTCCAGGTGTAGTTGAGATTGAAGGTCAGGCCGGCCGAGAGGCGCCGCTGCAAACTGACGATGAGTCCGTTATAGCTGGCGACGTTGGCATTCGTGTATTGCGTCACCACTCCTAGCGCGGCATTGGCCGGCGCTGTCGGCAAGCCCGCAAAACCGTCCTTGCACACCGAAGGCGGGCAAAAGCCGTTCAACCCGCCATCGGCTATGGGCAGGTGAACGCCGTGCATTCCCGCGTAATTTACCGTCAGCAGTGTTTTGGCCCCCAAGGATTGCTCGATTTCGAAATTCCACTTGTAGTAAGTCGGCTGCAGAAAAGTGTTCGGAAAAGAGACGAAATTGGGAGCCGCGAAATCTGGAACGGATTGCGAAATGGAGCTGAAGCTCCCGCCAGACTTGAATTGCGCCAGCAGGGCCTGGTTGGCTGCCGCGGCGGTGGTAAACAGGCTGCCGGGAACTCCAGGAGCGATCTTGCCATTGGGTATGGAGAAGGCGTTGAGATTCGGAGCGTCGAAGGCAGCCCCCTCGGCCAAGCCTCCGGGAAGCTCATCGGCGAAAATTCCCGCACCGGTGCGGATAACCGTTTTGTCGTTCTTGAACGGCCGCCAGGCGATTCCCATTCTGGGTTCCCAGACAATGGCTTTGGTATTGGGAAAGGCATTGTGCTGTCCGGAAATAATCATCTGATTGTAAGGCGTGGAGACTGCATTCGGTTCAGCGGCGCCGGTGAAGGCGGTTGACAATCGTGAGAAGCAGTTGGCATCGCAAGTCGGGTTGGCATAGTTTTCAAGACGCAGATTGAAGGAGATATTCAACCGATCGGTGGCCTTCCAGTCGTCGGCTATATAGCCTCCGATGGTATTGAAGAGGATCCCTTCTTCTGCGGAAGAAGGAAAGCCTTGAAACAGCGACGTGCTAGCTCCGCCTCCGTTAAAGAAATCGGGCAGGTTCGTCGTCACCATGCCGTGAGTCAAACCGGCGAGCGATTGGAAATCCAGATCGGTGACCGTTTGATGCAACCAGCTGACGCCGACCCGGATGGTGTGCCTGCCCACGATCTTGGACAGATCGTCCGAAACTTGATATTGAAATACGCGCCGCCCGTTTGGAAAGTACTCGGTTGGGGTCGCTGCCCACGCACCCACCGGCGAGAAGGCGCCGCCGGCGAAGTTCATAAACGTTGGCAAAGCGGCCAAAGCTCCGCTGGGATCGGATGGTCGGAAGATGGCTGAGTAAAAGAGCACCGAGCCATTGAATTGGTTCACGGTGTTCGGTCCGAAAGTGTGAGTCTCGGAAACCTGGCCGGACATTTGGGGCTGCGTGCTGGAATCGTTGAAGGTGGGACCAAACGGGCTCGAAAAGGTCGGCTGGAATCCGTTGTCGCGTAGAACTCGTATGTAGCCGCGGTCCGAATCGCTGAAGGTATGATCCACGCGCGCCGACCAAAGGTATTCGCGGTTCACACTGGGAGGTGTCGTTCGGAACTGAAGCGCGCAGGGAGCGCCTGCTGCTAAACCCGTGAAGGTCTGGCCACCGCAGCCTCCATCGCCGTCGGAAGTTACGGGAGTTGCACTGGCTGCTCCTGGGGCGCTGTTATAGACCTTGAAGAGTTCTTGGTAGAACCCAGTCTCGGCGCCATTGCCCATGGCTACCAAGTTCTGTAGCGTTGCTGTCTCGAACTGCGGGCTGGGAATCAAGCTGAGAACGGCACTGCCCGGCAGGAGATTGCGAAGACCTTCATAGTCGACATCGAAGAAGGTACGGTTCTTGACGATAGGGCCGTGGACTCCCGTGGCCCACTGGTTGAAATTGTTGAAGGGTGTGGGCGCGCCGACTTCGTTGTTGAAGAATTGATTCGCATTCAGGGCACGGCCATTCCAGTTGTAAATCGCATCGCCGTGAAATTCGTTGCTTCCCGATTTGGTGATGTAAGTCACCTGAGTCCCCGCATACTGGCCATATTGGCCGGAGTAGGCGTTGTTGATCACGTTGGCTTCCGCGACATCGTTTGTGCCGAGCATCAGATTCGAAGCGCCGCTATTGTTCAGGCTGAGGAACGGATCGTTGTAGTTCACACCGTTAATGCTGAACAGGTTCGAATTGCCGGGCATGCCGAGAGCCGAGAAATTTCCGTACCCGGATTGCGTGTTCATGACCACGCCGGGCGCGGTCTGCGCGAAATAGGTGAGATCGGCACCGGGGTTCGGAAGGTTATCGATCATCTGCGTGTTTACGTTGGTGGATACGTCGGCGTTTTCTGTCTGTAGCGAAGAAGCAGCCTCCACCACTTCAACGCTCTGCGAGGCGCCGGCCACAGTCAATTGCACGTTCAGGGCGGTCGGTTGTCCGGCAGTTACAATCACCCTCGGATGGGCCTGCGTTTGAAAGCCGTTGGCAGATACCTCCAACTTGTACGTGCCCGACGTGACAAACGCGAAGCGATAGCTCCCATCGGCGTTTGAGCTCGCTCGTTGCGAAGTATTGGTCGCCGTGTTGGTCAGTACTACCGTGGCCCCCGGTATCCCGGCGCCGCTTGGATCGGTAACCGTTCCGGTGACATCGCCGGAAGTAATCGATTGTGCCTGGGAATGAGCACTAAATGCCAAAAGCATCGCAACACTCAATACGGTTCGACTCAAATGCTTGGTCATGCCTCACGCTCCTCTGTGATTGAAATAGCCGAGATATGTTCAGGGCTTTATAGAAACGTTAAATTCGCGTAATAAATCATGAATTACGGGATCATTCAATATCACGCTTAGCCTTTTGCTGCGGCCTGCGTTGCATTCCTGGTGCCAACTCATCCATCGATAAATTAAGAAATGTCGTGACTACATTCTTTAGACTTCGCGCTGAGCAGCTACGCCTGGATACGGATTCTGGTAGTCATCGGGTGTGAAGACCTACGTGAAACAGGAGAGCAAAGGAGTGAACATTCGAAATCATAACATTCGCGCTTCTTTTTTTATACCCATGCGCACGCGCTGCCTCTTTAGCTCTTATAAAGCGCTTTTTGTAGACTCACAAATAAGAACCTTTTAGAGACAATAAGAGGACATCGCGGGCCGGTTCAACCCGGAGCGCTAAAAGCGAAGATGCAGCGCGATCTGGACCACCCGTGGGCCCAGTGTCGTGGTCACCTGTCCGAACTCGGCGCTGTTGATATTGGTAATCGGGCTGCAGAAACTCGGAGCGCAACCGAGACTCGTCGGATTGCCGAAATTCGCATGGTTTAGGACGTTGAAGGCATCCAGGCGAAACTCTGCGTCCAGTCTCTCCTTGGCGAAGAGCTTAAAATGCTTGGCGAGTGCCAGGTCCAAATTGATGTCACCGGGACCGCGAAACGCATTGCGGCCAAGCGTTCCTTCGGTGAACTGCCCGACCAGCGCCGCGGCGTTGGTCTGGGCCGTATTGTCCAACGCCAGCAATGGGGCGATGGTAAATGCATTTGGGTTGAAGAAATAGTTGCCGGTGTTGCCGTTGATGGTCTGCTGGTTGCGAGGATTGTAGGTGGCAACGTTCGGTAAGACCTGATCGGCGTGTACCAAATTGGGTGCGCCGTCCCCTGCAGGACCAGGATCGGTATTGGTGGCGACTAATTGCGCGGATACGTCCAGGGGAAATCCGGTACGCCAAGTCAGGATAGGATACAGGCTCCAGCCTTTTGTTAAGAATTTCGGGCCGTTCTGCCAGGCACGATCGAAGGGAAGATCCCAACCGCCGGAGAACGATATCACCTGGCGCACATCGGTATCTCCGGATGCCCAGAAATAATTGTCGTCGTAATACGGCACCTGCGAGTTCCGCTGGCGGAAGCCTGACGCGTTATCGAGCTCGTGGGACCACGTATAGGCGAAGGTATAAAAGGCGCTGCCCAACTTCGAATCGGCGTAGCGCCTAGTCACGCTGACTTGGAGTGCGTTGTAATTCGCCCGCGAGACATTCTTGAATTCCAGCAAATTCGAGAACAGCGAATTTGTGGAATCCGGGTCGTAGATTCGCGTATTAGAGCCCAGCGGAAATGGATTGATATCCACCAGCGACGTCAGCTTGTGCGCGTCATAGCCGACATAACCCGTCTCCAGGACCATTCCACCCGGCAACTGCTGCTGGATGTTGAGATTGTATTGGTAGACATAGGGCGTGCGGAGATGCGGATCAATTAGGTAAAGAGCGCCCGTGCTGCCAAACGGCTCCGAGCCGGCAAAACTCGCGGTTGAGCTTGGCGGCCTCGAGGGGAAACTGTTGGGCGTGCCGGTATTGTTGGTTCCGAATGGATTAGATAAATATCCGGCGGGGCCCGCTTCCGACCCGTTCAAGGGGTTGAAATAGAGGCTCGGCTCGTTATAGAACGGAGGCGATCCATTGAATTGCAGATTGTCTTCGCCCTTGAGGATGTCGTAGAAAACACCGAAGCCGCCGCGAATGGCAGTCTTGGCGTTGCCGAACACATCCCAGGCGAATCCGAAGCGGGGGGCCCAGTCGTTCTTGTCGGGGAAGTTGGTCCCCTTCGGCGCGCCGGGGTCACCGGGAAATACGATGCCAGGAGGCGCGTTGACAAAGCGCTGGCTCTGTTCGCCAGGTATGAAACTGAAAGATCTTCCCTGAGTATCGTATTTCGGCTCGGCATATTCGTAGCGTATGCCGAGATTGAGGGTGAAGCGCTTAGTCACGTGGAAGTCGTCCTGCGCGTAACCGGCATATTGGTGCGTCCGAATGTCGTTCAGAGCGTTGGAGCCCTGATAGTAGTTATCCGGCAAACCGAAAAGAAAATCAGCCAAATCGGTACCCGAGCCGACGCTGGTGTCGGGCCCATAGAAACTGTAGCTCCCATTTCCAAAGTAGTCATACTGCGTATTGTTCTGATACGGAGAGAAGTAGAAGCCGAACTTCATGTTGTGCCGGCCCCTGGTCCATGTGAGGTTGTCGTAATACGAGTAGATGGTATTCGCGAACGTGGTGGGCCCATAGGGGCTGTACCCGGTGGTAAGGCCGCTGGCATCGAAATAGAGGACCGGAGGTCCGGTGTCGAGATCCGGCGTAATATTGATCCCGAGGGTTGCGGGAGTCACGCTTTGCGACGAGCCCAGCGGGACGCTGTTATCGGAATCGGAACGGACGGCGGTAATCCGCGCCTCATTCAAAAGAGAAGGCGTGAAGACGTGCGTGTAATTGACACTGCCCGAATAAGTCTGGGTAAAAAAGGCCGCGTTGTAGGCTGTGACATTGGCGCTGTAAAAGGGGTTGGTGGTTTTGTTATCGTGGGCGGTGAAAGTTCCTGAAACGGTGTCGCGCGGGGAGATCACATAGTCCAGTTTGCCGAGATATTCATTGTCATTATTGACCGCGCTAGCGGTTGGGTAGAGGTAACCGCTGGGCGACGTAGGAATGAGACCGTTCTTAAAGTAAGCCTGCGCAACCGGATCTATGCTTGAAGGATTGATGATCCCTTGCGCAGCGAGCGTGGGGTTGGGCTGATAGTAGGGATTCGCTTCGAGAAAAGCGACGACATTCGGATCAGGCCCGCCATTCACCGCATGCGAAAAGTTCCCCTGGGCTTCGGCTGGCGTATAGGTCTGGACTAGACCTTCCAACTGCACTTGATTCTGCCTCTGGCCCTGATAGGAGAAGAAGAAGAAAAGCTTGTTGCGCGCCAAGGGGCCACCAAACGTCGCCCCGTACTGGTTACGCTGCAGAACGGCCCGGGGCTGGCCTTGCTGGTTACTAAAGAAATCGTTCGCGTCGAAATCGGTATTGCGGACGTAATCGTAAAGAGTGCCGTGTAACTGATTTGTCCCGCTCTTGCTCACGATGCTGACGATTCCACCGGCGTTGCGGCCGTACTCGGCGCCGTAGGTGCTTTCCAGCACACGGAATTCCGCCACCGCATCCGGATTGGGATTCACTACGACGGAGTTGTTCAGAAGATCATTGTTCAACCCGCCATCCAGGAGATAGGTCACCGAGTCCGTGCGTCCGCCGCCAATGCTATAGTTGCCGGTCGCGGCGGAATCCGGATTGGTGACCGTCACACCAGGCTGCGTGGCCAGCAAATCCAGCGTGTTGCGGCCATTGAGGGGAAGCTCAAAAATAGCTTCGCCTGCGACAACACCGCCAACCGTGGAGTTCCCGGTCTCCACTCCTACCGCCTGGCTCTCGACCGTGATATTAGTCGTGGTGCCGCCCACATCCAAGGTCAGATCCACGCGAAGCGTCTGATTAATCTCGAGCGAACTGGCGGGTCTGGCAACGCTCCTGGCGAATCCAGCAGCCTCGGCACTAACTTCATAGTGTCCGATGGGAAGCTGCAGCACTTGGTAGAAACCTTGGCTGTTCGTTGCGCCTTGCTTGGTGGTCTGGGTGTCCAGATTGGTCACCACGACCTTCGCGCCGGGAATTACCGCGCCGCTTGCGTCCGTGATATTCCCGGCAATTTTGCCGGTGGCGTCTTGCCCGAGACTAGCGGGCGCCAGCAGTGACAGTGCGAGCGAAGACACCGCGGCAAAGAACACTTTGCATTTGTTCACGTCGATTTCTCCCTTAAAGCCGGCCTCCCCAATCGCACGAGGAATCCCGAATCAAGAATCTAGTTTTGCGATGCTACCATGTGCATGAAAACTAATCTTGTAAGAGCGAATCGAATTTATGTGAATCTTAACGCGCTAGCAATCAAGCGAATGACTTACAAAGAAAATCATTTGAGAGACAATAATGGGACATTCTGGGCCAGTGACGTCCAAGCCGGCCGGACGCTAGGACTTGGCTCGGACTGGCGGGCTCAGGCTGTAAGCACAGATTTGCAAACTGATCGCGAACGCACACCAAACCTGCCAGTGCGAGAGGAGTCCGTGGGCGATAAAGAAGGTGTTTGTCCAGCCGGCTTCCACGCCGAACCGCCATGCGGCAAGCGCGCCGGCAATGGCTGCGACAGGCGACAACAAGAGTCCCAAGAGTACCGGGGCTTTGACCCGGATAGCCGGGATCATCGGACTGCCACTGGCTGGCCGATTTGCTCGCCGATGATTTCGCCCGAAACAACCAGTTCCACCCGGCGATTTTTTTGACGCCCGGCGGCTGTGTCGTTCGACGCTACCGGTTGATTCTTACCGAAACCTTTGGATGTAACCGAGGTACCCAACACTCCTTGTCCGGTCAGGTAGTCGCGCACTGACTCGCCGCGTTGTTCGGAAAGCTTTTGATTGTAGTCGTCGCCGCCGACGCTATCCGTGAAGCCTTCCACGTCCAGTCTCAAACCTGGGTGCCCCGAGATAATTCCGGCCACTTTGGCCAGCTTCTCGCGAGCCAGCGGGCGCAAGGAATGCTTGGCCGTGTCGAATAGCACGTCCGACATATTCACAATGAGTCCCCGGGCTGTATCCCTGGTCTCCAGGATCGTATTGAATTGGAGCAGCAGCTGCGCGCGAAGTTGCGTTTTCTCAGCCTCGGCTTGTTCTTTCTCTTTGGCGGCACGCGCGAGATCGGCCTGAGCGGCGGTTCTCTGCGCTTCATTTTCTTGTCTCAGACGATCCGACTCCTGTTTCAAGCGGTCTGTTTCGATTTGCGCGGCGGCAAGCTGCGTGTCGCTTTGGCGTTTCAGACGGTCTGCCTCGGTCTGGGCCGCGGCGGTCTGTGCGTCGCTCTCCCTTTTGGTGCGCTCGGCGTTGTCGAGCGCGGTGAGTCGCGCTTGCTCCGCTTCTCGCTTCACGCGATCCGCTTCAGACAGGGCAGCGGCAGTGTCGCTCTTGGCGCGAGCTTCGCGCTCCGCACCCACACGACGCTCGGTCGCCAACTGCTCTTCTTCGATCTTCTTCACGGTGATGATCCGCGCGTCTTCCGCCATCTGAACGGCTTCGCGCGCCACGGTCCCGATCGGCTTCTTGCCGGCCTTGCCGACCAAATAACCCTCGGCGTTTTCCAGGCCCTGCGTAGCCTTTTGGAAAGTATCGCCCGCGTATTGCTCGGCCCCAGTCCAGCGGGCAATCTGCACGGCATTGCGCGCTTCGTAGAGTTCTAAAGGAACTTTCGGGTCCAGCCGTCGCGGCTGAATGTCGCCCGGCTTCACATTCAACACATACTGCCCTCGTTGCAGCAACTCGTACTTCGCGTCCACTTGTTCGATCGTTCCGGTGGTGTCTGGCCTGACAAAGTTCTCCATCACCACCACGTCGCTCGGCTGGGTGACGGCGAAATACGGCTCCGCGGTCACAATCAAGCCGAATGACTGCAGCTCGGTGGTCGCGTCCAGTTTCGTTTTGCCGCTGCTGTTGAGGAGCACCTCACCGACATTGGTCGCGCGGCCTTCCGGAGTGATCGCCCACATGACATAGGTCAAATACTCGGGGCCAAACTGAGTCGCCGGCCCGAGCTTTTCCATATTTGCATCTATCTTTATCACGCCCTGTTCGCTCTGCACTTTCGCCTCACCGCGCGCCTCGGGTATTAACGCCGTACCGCGGAAGCCGATCCTGGTCGATCCGCTGCGGTGATGATAGTTGATGGCTTTGGTGGTGCGCGCGACCACGGTAATGCGATAGATCGGGACCTCCTGCGCCAGCGCGAGCTGGGCCAGCGCGAATCCGCACATCGTCAGGAACAGGCTTGCAGTTTTCATCTTTCGATACCTCGATCTTCTTAGCAGACGCGGTTCTGATGTGCACGAGCCGCACCGAACGCGGCCTCGTCAGCGATCTGTTGAAGCTGTTCGCTCCGCTGGTTGTGAGTCTCAGATCGGGCGATTGCAAAGCGCCTTGTGCGTAACCATATGCGGTCAGGTGACCGCGAGCGGTCAACGATTCGGACAAACCTACAACATCTTTAAGGGTTCGCTGTGGACCGACTCGTGCACACCGTAGTACCGGAAGGAGTACAAAACATGCTTTGGACAATCTTCATCATCATGCTGGTGCTGTGGGCGCTGGGAATGGTCACGTCGTACACGATGGGCGGGCTAATTCACATTCTGCTTTTAGTTGCCGTCGTGGTGCTAGTGATCCGCTTATTTCAAGGACGACGGATCGCATAGCGTTCTGACCGGCGCTCCGGCGCCGGTCTTGCAATCATCGAAACAAGCCGAGCATATAGGCGATAAGAAGAATAATCAGTATGGTTCCCAGGCCGATACCGGCGCCGCCGCCGTAGCCCCAGCGGCTATGGCCGTAGTAGCCTCCGCCGCCCCCTAAAACCAATAACAAAATGATGATGAGTATCAGCATTATTTTTCAAACACCTTTTTAATCTGGCCGACTTTCTTTTGCACTACGCCGGCGATTTTTTCTGCTTGGCCTTCGTCCGCTAGGTTAGGGTTGTTTGTGACCTGTCCCGCTTTCTCTTTGGCCTTGCCCTTTAATTCGTGGAGCTTGCCTGCGATCTGATCTTTCGTACTTGGTTTCATATTGCCTCCTGGCGGTATTGAATCAAGCCCTTGAAGACCTATCCAGCGGCGCCTGCGCTCTGAACACGCGCATCGGTTAAGGTTCTTTTTTCTCAGCGATAGGCTTTGCCGGCGGCGCCTTCTTGGCCGGTGGCGGCTTGGCTGGCTGCTGCTTGGCTTGCAACTTCTGGTCCTGTGCCGCATGCTTCTGTGCCACTTGTTGCGTCTGCTGCTGGTGTTTCTGCTCTACCTTCTGCTTGGCCGGCTCACTGGCTTTCGTTTTCGTCAGCTGCTGGTGTTCCTGATCCTGCTTCTGCTGGAGTTTCTGCCGGTCCTGCGCTTGACTCGTGTTTAGCGCCGACTGCTGTTGCTTGTATTTCTTGTCCAGAGCTGGATTCCCGGTGTTTGGAGCAGCTCGCTCCGCAGGTTTGATTTCGCTGGCATGGGCTGCCGTGGCGGGACGGGCAGTGGCGTCCTTGGCCTCTGGAGCGTTGTTCTTCGCCGCTGCCGGAGCAGCCGCGCGTGCAGCCACCGGCTTATACGACGGCGCGGCCGCTTTAGCTACCACTACACCTTTTCCACTGAATTGCCCAGGTTTTGGAGTGGCCGCGATGGCGGGCTTGCCATGATTCACGGACTCGTAGAGCTGGTGGTTCGTGCTGGCGGCCTGAACGTGCTGAGTTTGAATTGAGGTTGCCTGGACATGTTTCTCACTCGCGAACTTCTCTTCCTCCGCGCTCGGCCGAGCGGAAATTCCGCCCGTGCCACCGTTGTAGCTCACACGATTCACCGTAACGTTATTGACGATGACGGTCTTGGTGTATACGTTCGTGATGTTCGTCACGTTGCTGACGGATCGGTTGTAAAAGAAGGATCCGCCACGCCACTCGCCGCCCTCGAACCCGACTCCGCCGTAGCCGAAGCCGTAGTTTACGCCGCCGTAGAATCCGACTTGCGCGCCCCAGTACCCCTCTTTAAAAACGAATGCGTTCTCGCCCCAGCCCCAATAACCAGGGGTCCAGAGCAACCCAGGCTCCGGCGCCATAGCCCACGTGCCAGGCACCCAGAAGTATCCCTGCTGAGCATAAGCCCAGTATCCGGGCGTCCAGATGTAGCCTTCGCTTGGACATAGAGGCTGTTCATACACGGGCAGCGGTGGGGGAGCGAACCCGATGGAGAGGATAATCTGCGCCGACGATGCGGCCGGTATAGCCAGCATCAAGAGCGGGAACAACAGCGAGCGAACGGAGAGGTTGCGCATAATCTACCCTGATCATGCGCGGTTTCACCCGAGGAAGATGCTCACAATTGCTCAGGTGCTTGGCTTCCTGCTCGGCCTCAAAGATCCTTCCGCGAGATCTCGAGCTTCCGCATCATGGCGTTCAGGGTGGTTCTCGGCAATCCAAGACGTGTTGCGGCGGCGCTTACCACGCCGTTCGTTTCGCGCAGAACGCGGATGATGTGTTCCCGCTCCACTTCCGCCAACGTGGCTCCGGCCGGCGCTTCCATTGCGTCGGCGCGAATCTCAGCCAACGGAACCCGAAGGTTTTGGCCGGGCGAAAGAATCACCGATCTTTCGATGAAGTTTTCGAGCTCCCGCACATTCCCGGGCCAGGGCCAGGCTACCAGGGCTTGCATCGTCTCCGGCGGGATCTTGTCAATGTGCTTATTCATCTTGGCCGCATACGATTGGGTGAAATGCCGGACCAGCACGGGTATGTCTTCGGGATGCTCGCGCAGCGGAGGTATGGTGATGGGGAAGACCTTCAGGCGGTAATACAGATCGCTGCGGAAGAGCTTGTCTCCCATCATCTGAGTGAGATTACGGTTGGTGGCCGCCAGCAGCCGGACATCAATGGGGATGGTTCGGGTGCCTCCCAGCCTCTCGAATTCCTTCTCCTGCAAAGCCCGCAGTAATTTTGGTTGAAGCTCCAAAGGGATGTCTCCCACTTCATCCAGGAAAAGCGTTCCCTGATGGGCCATCTCGAAGCGGCCAATCTTCTGCGATAAGGCGCCGGTGAACGCGCCTCTCTCGTAGCCAAATAGCTCGCTCTCCAAAAGCCCGGTGGGGATCGCTGCGCAGTTCAAAGTGACGAAAGGACGCTTCCGGCGACCGCTCAGCTTGTGGATGGCTCGCGCCACCAGCTCCTTCCCGGTGCCGGTTTCTCCCAGAACCAGGACCGTGGCATCGGTGGGCGCAACGATTTCCACCTGCCCCATCACGCGTTTTAGCGCCGCGCTGGTACCGACAATCTCCTCGAATTCATGCGCGGGACCGGGTTCGCCCGCAATCTTCTCGGCGCGCTCCCGCTCCGTGAGATCCTGCACGACCGTAATCCATCGAAACGGAGACGTACTGATCACCGCAGTCGCGGCCAGACCGCGCATCCGGGTTTCGTCCTTGCGAACGTATTCCATTTCATAGGGCGTACAGGCTCCGTGGAGCAAGCCTTCTTCGTGGGCGCGTTCGTCCTGAGGCAAGGATTCCGGCGCTGCGATATCGGCCCAGTGCAGCCCGCTGCCAGTCAAGTCTTCGCGGCTGTATCCGATCATACTCAGAAACGCGTCGTTGGCGTCAGTAATGCGATCGAACTCGCCCGTAACGGTGCCGGCGATAGTGGATTCCACGGGAGGCAGTCGAAGGCCTGCTCGCTTGTGCAATGACGCTTCGTCGATCCGGTGACGCGTGCTAAAGTCGCGCACCACCCTGGCGAAGCCATGCAGCTCCTCGTTCTCGTCTCTCAAAGCCGTTGTTAACACATTGGCCCAAAACCGCGACCCATCCTGTTTCCTCTGCCATCGCTCCTGACTAAGATGACCCTGGATGGCCGTCGTTTCCAATTCTTCCCCCGGGTTGATGGGAGTGTCGTCGTCATCCGAGTCCAGACAGCTTACATGTTGACCGATGATGTCTTCGCCCTTATAGCCGTAAATACGCTCTGCTCCGGAGTACCAGGCGACCACCAGGCCGCTGCCATCCAGCGAGAAAAGCGCGTAATCCTTGGCCACGTCGCCGCTCTTGTCGTGAACCGGCCTGGAATGCAGAACCCAGACATGCCGTCCCGGCAAAACATCGCCGTTCACCGTGTAGTGAAGCTTGTTCGGCTCGATAAGATCGTCAACGCGTTGGCCGATCATCTGGCCCATCGAAAGTCCTACCAGCTTACTTGCGCCCGAGCTGGCGTACCAGCAATGATGGACATCGTCCACAATCAGGATGGGTTCAGATTGGCGAGAGAGAACCGCCCGGAATAATTGCTCCAGTTCTCTCGGGCCATCTTCCACCAGCCAGCCACTGGGTTCATGTACTGAGGCTGCGGAGTTCATTTCGTCTCCTTCACCCCGTCGATCCAGGAGGCCGGGTCGTCTAAGAGACTAGGCGGTGGGCGCGTAGAACGTCTCGAAAACAGCAAGGAGCCGAGATTAGCGGTCATCTCCATCATATCGCCTATTTGCGGCATTACAATGAATTATTGACCAAATCCGGTCAAGCGACGCCCTGCGGTCAATCGCGCCACTGGTCTCAACAACTTGTGGGACAGGGTGCTCTAGAGTCTCTTCAAAGCGCCACGGGCGCGGCGCCCGGTTGGGCAGCGGATTGCTCCATCCATCATCGAGGAACACAAATGCCTTTGCTGAATTTGGTCGTTATGTTGATTGTGGTGGGCGTGGCGCTATGGCTGGTCAATCGCTATATCCCGATGGCCTCTAGCATCAAAGCGATTCTCAACGTGGTCGTCGTGGTGGCCGTGGCAGTCTTTGTGTTAAAAGCCGCAGGCCTGTGGGGCGACGTCACCAGTTTCCGAATCGGGCACTAAGCTCTGAGACAGAGATTGGCACTGAAATCGAAGATTTGCACTGAAACCGGAGATTGCACTGAAAAAGTTGAGTCCAGTATCGGGAATGAAACCGCGCAAGAAGCCGACCGACACGCCGGATTTCGATCTCGAGAGCTTTCTAGCCGCAGCCGGCAAAGGAAGAACTTTGGGGGAATACCCGAAAAGCCACCAGGTCTTTTCGCAAGGTGACCCGGCCGACGCCATCTTCTACATCCAGAAAGGCAAGATGAAGCTAACGGTCGTCTCTAAGCAAGGCAAGGAAGCGGTGGTGGCCATTTTAGGCGCTGGCGACTTCTTCGGCGAGGGATGCCTGGCGGGCCAGACTTTGCGCATGGCCAGCGCCGCCAGCATGACCGAGTGCTCCATCATGCGGCTGGAAAAGGCGGGCGTGATCCGATTACTGCACGACCAGCCGGCTTTTTCCGAGCTTTTGCTCCGCCATTTGCTCTCCCGCAACATTCGGATTGAAGAGGATCTGGTGGATCAACTGTTCAACTCCAGCGAAAAGCGCCTCGCGCGCGTACTTCTCCTCTTGGCTAATTTCGGGAAAGAAGGCATACCCCAGCCGGTAATTCCAAAGATCAGCCAGGAGACACTGGCCGAAATCGTTGGCACCACCCGTTCTAGAGTCAGCTTCTTCATGAACAGGTTCCGCAAACTGGGCTTCATCCAATACAACAGTCAGGTCACAGGCGACCTGGAAGTTCATAGCTCTCTGCTCAACGTAATCCTGCACGATTGACAGCTATCGCCGGGAAGTCCGCCCTCTAGCCATTTTGACTAAGTGAGCAATTCGGAACAGACTTCTCAAGGCAATCTCCGATACTTTATTACTCTCCCCCTTGTGGTTTGGGAGCGGACGGTCAGCGCGGACCACCTGCCGGCAAGCCCCTGGCATGCGGCTGAAGGAGGCCAGCCATGACAAAGTCAACTACGACATACGACTCGGAAAGCGGAACGATTTTGTTAATCGACGATAACCAGGACATTCTTGCGTGCGCAAAAAGGTTCTTGGAGGCCGCCGGATACAGCGTGGTCACGGCCGCCGACGGAGCAGAAGGACTCCGTTTGTACGAGGAATACCAATCCAGAATTGCGCTGCTACTTACCGACGTGACGATGCCGAACATTAACGGCGTCGAGCTGGCCGATCGCGTGCTACGCATGGATTCGCGGCTTCCGATCCTGTTCATGACGGGGGGGCCTTGGAGTCCCTACCGTGGATTGGAATGTATCGCGAAGCCCTTTCGGTCCGCTGAGCTGATCGACAAGGTTAGTCGAGTCTTGCATGCCAATGCTCACTCGGAAAGAACGGCCCCAGCGGCCTAGTAGTCCTTAACTTGGAAAGACAGGTCTGATTCGGAAAGATAGGCCCCAGAATGACGAGCACGGTTGCACCTTCGACGACCAGAATTTTCGATAAGCTCACCGAAAAGAGCAAGCTCCCGGTTCCGCAAATCTACCGGACAAAAAAACCGTTCGCTGTCGTTCATTTCGAACCAACCGGGAAAGGGCGGATCGTGGTCCTGCCGGAAGGAGCTGAGGTTCGCATTGTCGGACCCTCCTGCATAGGGAAATGTTTCGAGGTCACGTTCGATAACCATCTTTACAATATCTTCAGAGTGGACCTGTTGGGGCCCTGGGCTACCCAAATTATGCCGATTCCAGGCTTGAAGGTGGTGGCGGCCTGTGCCTAGTCGGGATCTTGCCGTGCTTGCCGCCAACCAGACTGTTCGGGACCGCCGGCTAAAGGTTCGTTTTCCGTTGGACCTGAGCGTTCACTTCCGCCCTCTTTCCGGGTCTCCTTTCTCTGGAGCCGGCCGAGCCGTCAACGTGAGCAGCGGCGGCGTCTTAGTGGTGTCCCAGCAGGATGTCTGGCAACACGGAATCCGCGTGGGTGCATGGATAGAGTTGAAGATTGAGTGGCCTTCACTGCTGGAGGGAAAGATTCCGCTTCAGCTTTTCGCGGTTGGCCGAGTCGTTCGTTACCGGAGATCCGATTTCGCCGCGGCATTTGAGCGGTACCAATTCCGTACTGTGAGTAGCTCCCGCCTGCCGCATGCCCGCTTGGGATAAGGCGTGGTTCAGTGGCCGGCCTCACTGCGTAGCCAGGTTGATTGCGTGGCCAGGGCCAGCGCCCTCCAGCCCCACCGGGAAATTCCGACCTTATTTGGTCAAGTGACCCCATCCGGTCAATCCCCGCCCAGAAACACAGTTCCTCTCGATTCTCCGGTACGCATATATCGCTGTATCAACAGGAGAAAAAGGCGGTTTTCAGTCGGCAGCCGCCAACGGACGCAAGCGTGCTCTGGTGGTCGTGTGGGTTCCGCTCACAAATTTTCGCAGAGGAATGACAAATGACTTTTCTAAGAGCAGTACCAACCGTGTTTTGTGCGGCGCTCATCGGCGCGGCATTGTCTCCCAACGTAAAGGCCGACGAATGGAACCAGAAGACCGTGGTGACTTTTAGCGGGCCCGTGGAAACTCCAGGTGTACACATAAAGGGCTGGGCCGTTTTGCCGGCCGGCACCTACGTTTTCAAGCTTCTTGGTTCTCCATCTGACCGCCACATCGTCCAGATCTTCAATCAGGACGAAACGGTTCTATACACCACTGTCCTGGCAATTCCAAATTATCGGCTCCGCGCTACTGGCAAGACAGTGATTACTTTTAGAGAGAGGCCGGTTGGGCAACCGGAAGCGCTCAGGGCATGGTTCTATCCGGGTAAGAACTTCGGCCAGGAATTCGTATATCCGAAGGAAGTGGCGGTAGAACTGGCCAAGGAGACCAACACGCCCGTTCTTTACACGCCCGCGATCGTAGCTGAGGAGCCAGTGGCGGCCGTGGAGGAACTGAAGCTAGCGCCGGTCCAGGCAGTGTCACCAGCTGGGGAAGACGTTGAAATCGCTCAAGTAGTCACGCCGCCGCCGGCGGCGGAGATTGAGATAGCCCAGACTCAGACCCTACCGAAGACAGCCAGTCCAATGCCGCTGATCGGGCTGTTCGGGCTGTTGGCGTTAGGCGCGGCCTTCACCCTCAAATTCGTCCGCGCGCGTGCTTAAGCAATAGCGGCAAGTGAACGTCAGGCGCCACCCCGGCGCAACGGGCCGGGGCGTGCTAAGAGAAAACAGCCACCAAGGGAAGTGGAAATAACATGCGACAGAGAGTCATTCCTATATTGGCGTCGCGGCTAAATAGTTCCCGGATGGATGGATCGGAAGGCTGCCATAAAACCAAAGCGCGGGGCATGGCAGTCCTCACCACGCCGTTGCTGAACAAAGGCACGGCCTTCACTGTGCAGGAGCGAAGAGAGCTGGGCCTCACCGGCATGCTTCCCCCGGTGATCAGCACGCTGGAAGCTCAGGTGAAATCGGCCTACGCTCAATACCAGCGGCTCAACGACGCGCTCAGTAAAAACATTTACCTGACTGCTCTCCACGACCGCAACGAGGTGCTCTTTTACCGCTTGCTGTCGGGCCACCTCCGCGAGATGATACCGATCGTTAACGATCTCACGGTCGGAATGGCGATGCAGCAGTATCACCACGAGTGCCGCCGTCCGCGAGGCGTGTACCTTTCCATCGATCACATCGACGGGATCGAGGAAGCCTTTGCGAACATCGGCGCGGGCCCTGAAGACATCGACCTGATCCTGGCGACTGATGCCGAGCAGATCCTGGGTCTGGGCGATTGGGGCGTAGGCGGCATCGAAATCTCGATCGGCAAGCTTGCGATCTATACCGCGGCCGGCGGAATCGATCCCACGCGCGTAATTCCTGTGATGCTGGATGTCGGCACCAACCGCGAGATCCTGCTCAAAGATCCGATGTACATCGGAAACCGGCATCCTCGCGTGCGAGGGAAGCGCTACGACGCTTTCATTGACGCCTACGTCCAGACCGTGACTAAGCTGTTCCCGAACGCGCTGCTGCAGTGGGAAGACTTCGCACCCGGCAATGGGCGCCGCATCCTTGAAAAATACCGCAACCAGTTCTGCACGTTTAACGACGATATGCAGGGCACCGGCGCGATCACGTTGGCAGCGGCGGTTTCGGCAGCACGCGTGTGCGGTTCGCCGCTGCGGAACCAACGCGTGGTGATTCTTGGAGCCGGAACGGCGGGCTTGGGGATTGCCGATCAAATTCGCGATGCAATGATGCGTGAAGGCTTGTCCAAGGAAGATGCGACCGCGCGCTTCTGGCTGGCGGACACAGAAGGCCTGCTGACCGATGACATGGGCGAGCGGCTGCGCGATTATCAGGCGCCGTATGCCCGCCCACATGCCGAGGTGAAGCGCTGGAAGCGCAACGGATCGGACGGCGCCCAGGGGCTTCCCGAACAGGCGCTGGTCGAATTGGTGCGCCAGGTGCGGCCTACCATGCTGATCGGCGTTTCGACCGCCGCGGGCGCTTTTACGGAAGCCGTGGTCCGCGAAATGGCCAAGCATTGCGACCGTCCCATCATCTTCCCGCTTTCGAATCCAGCACCCATGGCCGAAGCCACTCCGGCCGATCTGATTGCCTGGACCGATGGCCGCGCTCTGATTGCCACCGGGAGCGCGTTCTCGCCCGTCACTCATCGGGGAGTCACTTATGTCATCGGCCAAGTGAACAACGCCATGCTGTATCCTGGCCTTTGTTTGGGCGCCATCGTGTCTCGAGCCCGCCTGATCAGCGACGGCATGCTGGCGGCCGCGGCGAACGCGGTCTCGAGTCTGGTTGCCGTGCGCCTGCCCGGAGCTTCGTTGCTGCCGCACGTCGACGACCTGCGTAACGTGTCCCTGACGGTCGCAGTAGCGGTCGCCGAAGCCGCCGTCGAAGAAGATTTGGCGGGCGTGAAATTCAACGACATCGTGCAACAAGTAGGGGACGCTATGTGGGATCCGCAATATCGCCAGATTCAGGCGGTTTGAATGAGACGGACGCTTGGATGGACGCAAATTGTGCTGTTCGCGTCCGGAACTCTGCTCTTGAGTTATTGCGGTTTCGTTATGCTGGACGCCTGGGCTTTTCAACAACGCGAAAGCCGCGTCCTCGAGCGCCTGCTGCAAGATCACGACCACACGATTAAAGCCCGCGGTGTTCCGGCGATTGTCCCAAAAGGTCTGATTGGCCGCCTCGAGATCCCACGTCTGGGACTCTCCACAATCCTGATCGAAGGGGACGATCCGAAGACCCTCCGGCGCGCGGTCGGCCACATTCCTGGTACACCCTTGCCGGGGCAACCTGGCAACGTGGCTCTTACCGGGCATCGCGATACGTTTTTCCGGCCGCTGCGGAATATCCGCGCGAACGACATCATCCTAGTGACCACATTACAAGGCGAGTATCGTTACCGCGTCGTATCCACGCAAGTGGTCAGTCCGGAGAACGTCTCCGTGTTGAATTCGAGCAACGACGAAATTCTGACTCTGGTCACTTGTTATCCGTTCTATTTCGTCGGGGCGGCGCCCGACAGGTTTATCGTTCGAGCAGAAAGACTCGCCGAGAGGCTCGCGGGATCAAGGAATGCCACGTGAGCAATATTGACCAGACAGCCCGGCAGCTTCCGTGTTAGTCTCAGGGTGCCGCTGAGTAGCTTATCGACTGCGCGAGCGTTCGTTACGCGCCACTCTCTCTCTTCAGCACAATCAGGGCCGGGAGGCCTGAAAATTTATGAAAATCCGTCCGTTATATGACCGCGTTGTAGTTGAACGCGTTGAGAACAAAGGGGACATGATGCACGGTGGCTTGCATATTCCCGACTCCGCGAAAGAAAAGCCTCAAGAGGGTAAAGTGATGGCCACAGGCAAGGGAAAACGCCTGGAAGATGGCACCCTCGTCGCTCTGGACGTCAAGGAGGGTGACCACATTCTATTTGGAAAATATTCCGGCAGCGAAATCAGGTTGGATGGAACCGAGTACCTGATCATGCGCGAGGACGACATCTTAGGCATTCTCGATCAACAGCCGGTGGCAGCAAAGAAAGCGAGCTAATTCAATGGCAAAACAGATTGTATACGCGGATAATTCGCGGCAGGCCATCCTGCGCGGAGTAAACCAACTGGCGGACGCCGTGAAGGTCACCCTCGGCCCCAAGGGCCGCAACGTGGTGCTCGAGAAAAAGTTTGGCGGCCCCACCATCACCAAAGACGGAGTAACGGTAGCCAAGGAAATTGAACTCCAAGACCCGCTCGAAAATATGGGCGCGCAAATGGTGCGCGAGGTCGCATCTAAAACTTCCGACGTGGCCGGCGACGGCACCACGACCGCGACGGTTTTAGCGCAGATCATCTTTCGAGAAGGCGTCAAAGCCGTAACTTCGGGCGTGAACCCGATGGCCATGAAGCGCGGCATCGACAAAGCCGTGACAATCGCGGTAGAAGCGGTTCAAAAGCTGTCGAAACCGGTGACCGGAGATATGATCGCCCAGGTGGGCACCATTTCCGCTAACAGCGACGACACCATCGGCAACATCATTGCCGAGGCCATGAAGAAGGTAGGCAAAGACGGCGTGATCACGGTGGAAGAAGCCAAGACCATGGTGACGGAGCTGGTCACCGTGGAAGGCATGCAGTTCGATCGCGGATATCTCTCGCCCTATTTCGTCACCGACTCCGAGCGGATGGAAGTTGTGCTCGAGGAACCGTACGTTCTGATCCACGAGAAAAAGATCGCGAGCATGAAAGACATCCTGCCGTTGCTCGAGCAGATCGCGCGCTCGGGTAAGCCGCTGCTGATTATCGCCGAAGAGGTGGAGGGCGAAGCGTTGGCAACCCTGGTGGTGAATAAGCTGCGCGGCACGCTGAACGTTTGCGCCGTGAAAGCTCCGGGCTTCGGCGACCGCCGTAAAGCTCTCATGGAGGATATCGCGATCCTCACCGCGGGCAAGTCGCTGGTTGAAGAGACCGGCGTTAAGCTCGAAAGCGTAAAGCTGGAGGATCTAGGCCGAGCCAAGCGGATCACCGTCGACAAGGACACCACCACCATCATCGATGGCGCCGGCGAATCCAAAGCCATTCAAGGCCGGATTAAGCAGTTGCGCGCGCAGATCGACGACACCAGTTCCGATTACGATCGCGAGAAATTGCAAGAACGGCTGGCCAAGCTGGCCGGCGGAGTGGCGATCATTAAAGTAGGCGCCGCCACCGAAACGGAAATGAAGGAGAAGAAGGCGCGCGTCGAGGATGCCATGCATGCCACGCGCGCGGCCGTAGATGAAGGCATCGTCGCTGGTGGCGGCGTCGCGCTGCTGTACGCGGCCAAAACGCTTCGCGAGCACAAACTGGAAGGCGATGAACAGATCGGCTTGAACATCATCGCTCGCGCCTGTGAAGAACCGTTGCGCCAGATCGTTCTCAATTCAGGCCTGGAAGGGGCGGTTGTGGTGGAGAAGGTCCGCGAAAGCAACGACCCACACTTCGGCTATAACGCAGCCTCCGGCAAATACGAGGATCTGATCGCCGCCGGGGTCATCGATCCTACCAAGGTGACCCGCACGGCTTTGCAGAATGCGGCCTCCATCGCGTCTCTGATGCTGACCACGGAAGCGATGATCAGCGAGATTCCCGAACGCAATTCGGCCCCGCCCATGAACCCGATGGGGCATGGCGGCGGGGGAATGGATTACTAAATTAGAAAGCGGCGGCTCTTAGGTAACCAAAAGCCCGAGGGCCGCCGCCGTCATCAGAACCGCGCAGATCCACCCCAACACCTTGGCACCGCGGCCATTCACCCGCCCCAGCATTACTCTCTTGTCGCTGGTCAGCAGCACCACCAAAACCACTAGCGGCGGCGCGAGCAGACCATTCAAGATGGCCGACCAAAACAGCATCTTCACCGCATTCAGGCCGGCAAAATCGAGCGCCAGCCCCACCACCATCGCCGCCGCAATGACCAGGTAGAATCGCGGGGCGTTGCGTGGCTTCTTGCTGAGCGATGCCCCTTTCCATGATGCCGCCTCCGCAATCGCATACGCGCAAGATCCCGCCAGCACCGGAACTCCCAGCATTCCTGTCCCAACCAGTGCCAGCGTGAACAGCCAATATGCGCCCGGACCCGCTAACGGCCGCAACGCTTCAGAGGCCTGTTTCGCCGTTTCAATGTTCTGTATGCCATGGGCGTGCAGCGTAGCACCGGTGGTGAGAATGATGAAAAACATCACCAAATTGGAAAAGAACATTCCGGTGTACACGTCGTCCTTCGCCACCCTCAACTCCAGATTCGTGGCGCCGCGCCGCTGAGCCACGGTGATCTTTCCTTGCTTCCGATCTTCCTCCACTTCCTCCGCCGCCTGCCAGAAAAAGAGATAAGGAGAAATCGTCGTGCCCAGAATCCCCACCAGCACGGACATGTAGGATCGCGTCCATTCCACATGCGGCAGGAAAGTTCCGTGCAAGACGCTGCTCCAATCGGGCCGGACTAGGAAGGCCGTGATAATGTAGGCGAACAGCACCAGAGTCAGCCACTTGAACACACGCGCGATCCAATTGTAAGAGGCCCAAATCAGCAGGCTGCCAATGAGCAACGCAAAGAAGGGTGTCCAGAAGTAGGATCGAATTCCTGTGACCATCTGCATTACGTCGGCCATGCCGCCCAAATCCGCGCCAATGTTGAAAACGTTCGCCACCACCAGAAGCGCGCAGGCCGGCCATAGCACCCACGGCGGATATCGCAACCGGATGGCCCCGCCGAGCCCGCGACCCGTGACCATTCCCAAGCGCGCACACATGAGTTGCACGGATGCCATCAGCGGGAAAGTAAGCAGGGCCGTCCAGAGGAATGAAAATCCGAAGGCGGCGCCCGCCACCGAGTAAGTGGAAATCCCCGAGGGATCGTCGTCAGCCGCGCCTGTAATCAGCCCCGGCCCGAGATTGGCAAAGAAGCGGCGCACAATCCCTGGCTGCTTTGGCTGATCGATATTTGGTTGATCGGTAGTGGCAGGGCTCACTTCTCATAGACTACCGACATTCCGCCTTGCGATCATTTCTTTTTAGTGACGCTGGACTCACTTAGCCGGTCGGCCGTGCTCGAGGCACAGCGCTACCAAGTCGGAGATGTTCGCCTCGCCCACGCACATCACCGTGTCCGCGCCTCCCCAATAGATCTTCACGGTTCCATCGGGCTCCGCGACCGCGCCGCAGGTGAAGACCACATTGTGGACATACCCGGTGACTTCCCAGGGGTCCTCCGGTTGCAGAATCCAGGAGTCGCCCACGCCGAGGATCTTAGCCGGATTCTCGAGGTCATGTAGTGCAACGCCCAAACGATAGACCGATCCATCCATGGTCCGAAAGACACCGTGATAGATGGAAAGCCATCCCTTCTCAGTCTTGATCGGTGGCGCGCCCGGCCCGATCTTCATTTCGTCCCAATGATAGGGCTCGGGGCGCATGATGAGCTGGGATTCACCCCAAAAACGCAGATCGGGCGAGTAGGAAATCCAGATCGACCAGGGTGCGATTTCCGAATGCGGCCGGTCCAACCGGGCATAGAGTCCGTCAAACTTCTCCGGAAAGATCACCACGTTCCGATAGTCCGCTTCGGTGATCATGCTGACCCTCTCTACCTGAGAGAAGTCCTTCGTTTTGGCCAGGGCGATCCGCACGCCATTGCGGGAGTACGCGCTGTAAGTGATGAGGTATTCACCATCGATGTGAGTTATGCGCGGGTCCTCCACGCCGAACTCTTCATAGGCGGCGAACGGCCCGTCTCGCTCGGGAACCATAAACGGCGCCGGATCGGCGGTGAACCGGAATCCGTCGTGACTGCGCGCCAAGCCAAGGATCGACCTTCCGGTTCGCAGATGGGAGCGGAACAGCATGATGTACTTGTCCTGAAGTTTCACCACTGCCGCGTTGTGAACTGTCTCCACCGGATAAGGGATCTGAGATTTCGTGAGAATCGGATTTTGGCCGTACCTTCTGACAATGTCCTTCATGACCGCCTTTTCGCTTCCAGATCGAAAATCCCGCAGTAGACTCGTTCGTACGCCTCGACCATGGTTTCGATTGAAAAGAACTTCTCTACTCGGGTTCGGCAAGTGGCGCGATCGATTTCATCGACTCGCTTCAAAGCCTCCACCGCCTCGTTAACGCTACTGACCAGAAACCCGGTTTGTCCATCTTTGATTACTTCGCGGCAGGAGCCCAGATCCATTGCGATCACGGGCACGCCCGCGGCATTGGCCTCCGCGAGAACCAGACCGAATCGCTCCGGGATTGTGTTCAGGTGGAGCAGCGCGCGGGCACGCGCAAATAATTCGTTCTTACCCGCGACGTCCACGGGTCCGACGTAGCGAATCTGTCCGTCAAGATGTGGCTTCACCTGCTCGCGGAAGTAGGCTTCGTCTTGGATAATGCCGGCGATGAGCAGCGGCAATCCACTTTGTTGGGCAACTTCGATCGCCAGATGTACGCCCTTGTCGGGATGAATTCGCCCTAGGAAAATCAGATCGTCACCGTCAGATTCCCGCAGCGGATACAGCGCGAGATCGATGCCATTGTAAACCGTCGCCAGATAATTCAGACCCGGCGCGCGATCGGAATCGCTGATGGAGACAAAATACCCGGCGCGATATTTCTCGTAGACCGGCATGATCTTCGGAGACGAGAATCCGTGGATGGTAGTGAGGACCGGCGTCTTGATGAGCCGGGAGTACGTCAGCGCCATGAAATCGTAATGGCTATGGATCAGGTCAAACTCGGCGGCGTGTTCGAACGCCTCGGAAATGTGCAGGTATTCCGCGACTTTGGGATCAACGGCGGAATCTTCTTCATAGCCGTGGTCGATCACGGCGTGCAGGTGACCGCGGGTAACGGAATCTCCGGTGGCGAATAACGTGACATCCCATCCGCGCGCGGCAAGTCCTTCTGCGATGTTGCCGGCGACTGTTTCCCACGCGCCGTATTGCCGGGGCGGCGTTCGCCAAGCCACCGGCGAGAGCACGGCCACGCGCTTATGCGGCATGGTCCACCTGTAGATTGAGCGAAGCCTCCATCCGCGAAGCCGCTCCACCGGAATACCATCCGGCAACGGGAGATGCCAGATCGTGATCAAAGCCGGCCGCCACCGCGACGTGTCCGTTCGATACCGCCAGGCCCCGAGCAGGATCGTACCCGCGCCAGCCAATTCCCGGCAAGTAGACTTCGGCCCAGGCGTGCATGTACGATTCCTGGTTGTTCAAGGAGCTGCTGGCCGACGCGCATTCATATCCGCTGACGAAGCGCGCGGCGAGTCCCATGACGCGGCAGGCATCGCAAAATAGCACGGCCAGATCGCGGCAAGATCCCTCCTGCAAGGTCAATGTACGATCCGAAGGCCAAGGAGGACCATCGGGACGTACCACCTGGCGGCAGGTTTGGAAGATTTGCCGGCACAGGGCCAGCAGAAACGACAGTGTGTTCCATTGTGCTCCAGCGGCGATCCATTGCGCATACTGCTTCACGGATTCGGCGACGTGAGTGTCGTTGCGGTACGGGCTGAGTGCCGCGCATGTCGGCTCCCGATACCACAGCGGAAGACGCAACGATTCGCCGGTGAGAATGTAATCGAACGGGTTCTGCCGAAGCATCTCCACGGTGAACCAACTCCGCACGCTCAACTCACTCGTCAGCGTATTGAACCACGCATTCAGGGCGAGAGTGCCATCCTGATCCAAACACTCCGTGGTCCCGGCGGGTGTGGGCGTGATCTGAAGGTCGAACGCCAGCAGCCGTTGCGAGCTGTTGGTGCGCGGCCGCAGCCTGAAAATGTGGGGCTCCAGGACCACAGGGAAATCGTAGCGGTAAACCGTGGAGTGCGTGACGGTGATTTTCATACGGACCCTACTGCATGGCAGCCAGGACCTCAACCAGCGGAACGGTTGCGAAGCCCGTGGCCTGATCGGCCAGCCCATAAGGGATGATCAGTTCGCGGTTATGGATCAGCGCGCCGCAGGTATACACGACATTGGGCACGTAGCCTTCACGCTCGTTCTGATTCGGCTTCAGCAAGGGCTCGCGAAGCCGGCCAATCACCTTGCTGGGATCGTCGCGATCCAACAAGAAGGCGCCAATGCAGTACTTGCGCATGGGGCCGACGCCATGGCTCAGCACCAACCAGCCGACCTCGGTCTCAATAGGAGATCCACAGTTCCCCAGCTGCACCAGTTCCCACGGAAACTTCGGCTTGAGTAGCAGCTTGTGGTCATCCCAGAAGTGGACGTTGTCGGAAAACATCAGATGGATGTTTTCGTTGTCCTGCCGCGAGAGCATGGCGTACAGGCCGTTGATCTTTCGCGGGAATAAGGCCATGCCTTTGTTCTCCGCGGCCGGCCCGTTGAGCGTGATGAATCGAAAGAGCAGGAAATCGGAAGTCTCCACCAGCTCCGGAACCACGACTTTGCCGTCGAATGCCGTGAAGGTGGCGTAGTAGCAACAGGTGCCGTCCCCGTCCTTGAAATGGACGAACCGCGCGTCCTCAATGCCGTTGCGTTGTGAAGGCGTGGCCGGGAATAATATACGCTCCGACAATTCTTGCTCGGGCTGAAACTGAACTTCGTAATTGGACCGGGCCAGCATCCAAATTCCTTGGGCGGCGTTCTGATCCTCTTGCGACATTCCATGTGGCAGGCGAAACTGTTCGGTCTGGAGACTGGCGCGGAGCTGATCCAGCGTGAACGATTCGCCGAGTTTGTTCATGACGCGTCCCGTGTAGTCGCTGTTCAATCCCACTTCCGCAAGTTTCCGCGTGAACAGGCCCTTCTCATAGAGGGAGTTCGGAATTTGACGGGGCTCGGTGAGGAAGCCAGTGGGTTTTAAAACCTCGATCAGATGATTTGGATGTATGATTCCGGTTCGAAACGTGATGGAGGAAATGTGCCCTTCTCCAGTGGCGCGCAGGCTGAGAATGAACCGCAGCGCGCCAGGCGCCAGGCCCGTTTGATCCGGGTGCGGCACCATGGAAGGATTGAAAAGCGCGGCGGCTTCCAAGGAGTACTCGGCCAGGAAATAGGACCCGATTAAAAGCCGGCGTTGTTCGGACACTTCGCGATCCGTCGACATCAAGTCGCGGATTTGTTCAAAGCGTTCCAGAAAGAGTTTGCGGATGTGCTGATGGCGCGCGGAGAACTCGACCGAGATCACATCCAGCAGAGCACCAACATGGTCTTCCGGAAGCTCCATAATGCGGTCGGTGATCGTGGCGATCCGCCGTGAATCCCCCGGGCTGAATGGCCGTAACAGCACCCGCGACGGGTCGGGCTTGAGAATGGTGGGCGTGCGATGTACTTGAATCGAACTCGCGGGAACTGTGTCTGTGCTCACTTAATTGCGTATGCTCCAATCGCGATCGGTTCCTTAAAGCTCGTCACCATGTTTTGCGCCAGGCGCATTTCCGTCAGTGAAAGCAGGAAGGCCAGCGTGGATTCCGCTCCTTGATTTCCATTGACGCGATCCACGTGTAATCCATCTCCGCAGCCGCCGCTTTCGGGCGAGTAGAGTTCCAAACCAAGGTCGTTCCAGCCGATAAACCAGTCGAAGGCGCGCTCCGCCTGTTCGTACCACCAGACGTCCGATGTTGCGCGATAAGCCTCAAGACAGGCGGAGACCATGGCTTGGGCCTCGATGGGCTGCTGGTCAAAATTCGCGCGAGTGCTTCCCCGGCGGTAGAAGCCATTGCTGCCGATTGGCCGAAAGTGACCGTTCTCGGAGGTTTGCAGCTCGTTCAGCCAGCTTAAAGCCTCCAGGCCACGCTCAAAGACCGCCGTTTGTCCAGTCGCGTGCCCGCTCAGAATCAAGGCATGCGCGAGCTTCGCGTTGTCGTAGGACAGCTCGTCTTCAAACCAGCACCAGTCCGACGTGGCGCTCTGCTCGAAAAGCTTCATCAGCCGGCAGGTCAGCGTCTCGCGGGTTTGGTTGACCAGGCTATCGCCGCTCAACCGCCGCAGGTATTCATGAATACCGATGAGGCCGAATGCCCAGGCGCGGGGCGACGTGAAATCGGTGAGAGCCGGCAATGCCTTAGCAAAAAGTTGTCCAGCGATCATCTGGAAGGTCCGGAAAGGAGAACGCCCGACAGCGACGCCGAGGGCCCAAAGCGCGCGGCCCTGAGAGTCCTCCGAGCCTTTGTCGTCGAGCCAGCGGCGGTCGAAACTCATGTGGTTATGAAAGCGCTGGGTCCGGGGGTCGAAGGCGTGCTGCAGAAAGGCGGCGCACGTGGTGGCCATATTCCGCGCCAGCTCGGGCTCCTCTTCCAATTCGCCCAGCAGCACCGCCAGGATGAATGCCCGCGCGTTATCGTCGGTGCAATAGCCCTCCGAAAAATTCGGAACTTCGAAGATGGCGTGCTGGAAAACTCCAGTGGAATCGGTCATCCGCGAGAGATGATTCAGCTTCAACTCCGGCAGTTCCCGAGGTCTTTGATCGAGAGTCTTGGTGGCGAGAAATTTTCGAGAGAGCGCCGCGCCTTCCAATCGTGACAACTCGAATGAACGCATATAGAGCTGCGCCACGTTGCTCCAAACCATCTCGCGGCCAATTCGATAGGCGTTCTTGCGCATGGCGTGACGGCGGGTGTCGTCGCTCAACAAGCCAATCACCTCACGCGCGATAGCCGGGGCATCGCCGAATGGCACCAACACGCCGCGATCCTCGGCCAACAGCTCGGCCGCATGCCAATAGGGCGTGGAAATTACCGCTTTGCCGGCTCCGAACGTATAAGCCAGCGTGCCGGAGGTGATCTGAGCTTCGTTCAGGTAAGGTGTGATGTAAAGATCCGCGGCGCCGATGAAAGCCTTTAAATTCTCGAGGTCCACGAAATCGTTGTAGAAGATGACATTCTTCTCAACCCTGTTTTTCTTGGCAAGGATTTCGAGGCTCACGCGGTAGGCTTCGCCATGTTCGCGCAGCTCGTTGGGATGAGTGGCCCCCAGGACAATGTAAACCACGTCCGGAAACTCGGCCAGAATTCGCGGCAGGGCGTTGAGCATATACTCGATACCCTTGTTGGGTGAAAGCAGGCCGAAGGTGAGCAGCACCACCTTTCCTTCCACTCCAAACTGGTCCTTAAAGTAGGTGGGATCGACAAATCCCACGTCGGGAATGCCATGTGCGATCAAATCGATCTTTTCCGGCGGCGCGTGGTAGATGTCCTGTAGCATTTGGCGACCGCGCTCAACCATGACCACCAGCCGCGTCGAGAGAGAGATTAACTCCTGCATGACGCGCCGTTGATCCGCTCTCGGCTCACGCAAGACCGTATGCAGCGTGGTGACAACCGGCATCCTCAGTTCGCGCAGGAACGCCAAAATGTGACCACCGGCCGGTCCGCCGAAAATGCCGAACTCGTGCTGCAAACAGACGATGTCCACATTGCTAATATTCAGGAAGTCGGCGGCGCGCAAATAAGACGACAGGTCCTGCTCTTCAATCTCGAAGCGAACTACTTCCGGGTAATCGTAGCCATCTTTGATGTCGTTCACCGAAACGCAGAAACACTGGCTTTGGGGATGCGCGGCTGCAACAGCGGCAAGCAGGTCGGTAGTGAATGTGGCGATGCCGCATTTGCGTGGCAGATGGTCGCCGACGAAAGCGATTTTGCGAACTTTATTGGTCTGTTGCATGAAATGTTCCGTTGGCTAGCGTCCCGCTCGGCCGGCGATCAATCGGAAGCCGAGGCGGTGAAATGAAGGGGATCTCTCAAATTCTGCAGTTCCCGGTAGTAATAGATTGGGGAAGGTTGCTTTCCTCTGAACTTCAGCGCCTTCAGAAATTGGATTTCATCCTCGGTGGCGTCACCGCTGAGGGATTTGTCGTTGAGAAACTGTTCGAAGCCTGGCTCTATTCCGGAGCGCTTTTGGGGCTCCTGTTCGGCAAACTCAAATCGCCTGACGGTCCCGGGCGACAGCCGGCGGTTCAGGATAATTTCCAGAGCAAAGGTCTTCAGGTCGATATTCCAGGAGTCGATCATCGGTTCGAGGAACGAGACGCAATTATCAACCGAGATACTGAAAACATCGGTGTCGAGAAACTCCAGAATCGCGACCCGCATCTGCTGGTAGCTGCGGCCGCTGAGTTGAGCCATTAACCGCAGCCACTCCTCGCTCCGCAATTCCTCCTTCGCGATGCCGTGCGCGACATCCAGAAGTTTTTGCGTCACCAGGCGTTCAAGTTCGCCGAACGGCTCCTTTTCAAAAATCCTGCGGACTTCCTTTTGAATGTCGGGTTGGCATTTGCGGAGTATCAAATCACGGCACTGCTTGAACAGCGGACTGGGCGGCTCCGTCACTCGCTTCTTGAACTCTTCCTGCCGCTGAACTTCGGCCAGCCTGGAAAGTTCCCCGGACGGAAGCTTCAGGAAGTCGCCCATCTTCTCGTAGATGTCGGTTCGACCCGGCGCCGGCGGGGCCTTCTTGCGACTCAAGAGCTGTGAGATATAGGAATCAGTGACCTGGGTAGCCGAGGCCAGATCTCTCTGGTCGAGACCCAGCTCATTCAAACGCTGCTTGATGACGAGCGATACGTCCACAGAATCCTCGATTGGGATTTCACCAATTTTGGTGAATCACTCCTCTATTTTGGCACGGTGCCAGCTTGACAAGCAACAGAAATTAACTGATACTGGTGAATGAGTGCGGGGTTCCCCGTTCCTGCGCTAAATTCAAGAAATGGACAAGCGATTAGCAAAACGACATAAGCGCCAAGTCGCTCGCGCCAAGGAACGGGTTAAGATTTCGGAACCCGACTTGAGGACGCCGGAACAGATTAAAGCCGCCCGGGAAGCAAGCCGCCCGGACATGGCCCGCACCAGTGATGCCGGTGCCGGCAAGTCGACGCCGTCATTCCGAGGGACGCAAACTCGGGGAACTGGCAGCGCGGCGAAAACGGATGGGTAGGAACGAGGGTATGGAACGCTATGTTCTCCACGCAATGTCCGAATTGCAAATCGGTTGACTTTCGAGGCGTCGGCGTTCGAAACGCCATGGAGAAGGCGCTCCACTGGATCCTCTGGCCCTATCGCTGCTCTCTTTGCGGCCGCCACTTTTTCCTGTTCCGCTGGCAGGCTCCCCTTGAGGGCAGCGCTTAAGAGCTAACTCGACAGGCAAATGTCCTGGCGCGAGTATCACGAATTTACAAAGCACACTGTACGGTCGCTTCGACAGACCCAGCACGTTCTCGACTGGAACAACATGCCGGATCCGTTCCGGCATTACCAGGGCGTCCCGGTTCTCGATCTTCCCGCCGACCCGCCCAGTCCTGAGATCCCAGCGCTCGAACTGCTGCAGGGTGGCGTTGGCGCGACAAACGTTCTTGATGGTCCCGCGTTCCTCTCGCAACTGCTGTTCTATTCCGCATCGATTAGTGCTTCGAAGCTGGTCCCCTCCACCGGATACCGTTATGCGCTGCGAGTGAATCCATCTTCCGGCAATCTGCATCCGACGGAATTTCACTTCATCACGCGCGGGTTACAGCAGTGGCCGGATGGACTGTATCATTACCGTCCCTCTTCGCACATGGCGGAGCAGCGCGCGATCGGCGAGTTTAACTTGCAGCTGACCGGCAGCCCAGCGCCAATCGTATTTCTTCTAACGAGCATTGCTTGGCGCGAGTCGTGGAAGTACCGCGATCGCGCCTATCGATATTGCCTGCACGATATCGGGCATGCCTGGAACGCGCTCGCGCTGGCAGCCCGAGCCATGGGATGCGAGAGCCTGGCCGTTCGAGACTTCGCGGACGACGAAGTCGCGCGATACTGCCGCTTAAGTGAAGACGAGTGGCCGATGTTGATTCTGGAACTCAGGGGCGAGTCAATTCCGGCGCGCGAGGCCGGGCATCGAGAGACCAATTGGTACGGCGGCGAACCGAACCAGCTTTCGCCGGAAACAATCGCGTATCCGTCGATTGAAGCGATCCACGATACAACCAAGCCAACCCTCAACCACCGCGCGGAGCCGGCCCCCACTGGCTCGGGCGAAATCAAGCTGCCTCCTCCGGCATCATCGACACTCTCCTTTGGCGAAGTCGCCCGAAAGCGGCGTTCGGCGCTCGACTTCGTGGGCGGCGCGCGATCGATGTCGTTCGCGCAGCTTTCGGCGATCCTGTCTACAATCAGCCCGGATTTCATCCAGCTCTACCTATACGTCCATCGCGTCGACGGGCTGCATCAAGGCGTCTGCCGGTACTGGCCCGAGCGCGCCGAATTGGAGCAGATCAGAAGCGGGGACGAGCGCGTCGCGGCCGCCGGCCTGAGCCTCGGCCAGAATCTCGCTGGCAACGCGTGCGTGGCGTTTTCGATGATCGGCGATCTGGACCGCGCCGTCCGTGCGCATGGCGAACGCGGGTATCGCTTCGTGCATTTCGAAGCCGGAGCGATTGGACAGATGCTCTATCTTGCCGCTGAAGCGCTTGGGCTAGGAGCGACGGGTATCGGCGCGTTTTTCGACGATGAAGTGCATCGATATCTCAAGCTAACGCCTGAGCAAGGACAAGTGGTCTACCATTTCGCGATCGGTTATCCGGTGCCCGATCCGCGAGTGGTTGCCTAGCGTTTTCGGCGAGCAAGCACCTTGCGCTTCGTCGGCGTTGGCACTGTTTCGAACTTGATTTCGGCGGAAAACGCCTGATCCAACAGTTCGGCCAACTCCTGCTGATGGCGCTTGAGCGAACCCGCTGCCGGGCTGGCGCTTGCAGCGCGGCCGGCGTATCGCAGCACACGTTGCGTCGGTTCCAGGATGGGCTGCATTTGCTCCTGGACGAAACGCCATGCGCCCATGTTCCGCGGCTCTTCTTGCACCCACACTACCTCGGCCGTTTCTGAATAGCGGGCCAGAATATCGCGCACCAGGTCCGCCCGGAAGGGATAGATCTGCTCGAGCCGAACTACCGCAACATCCTGGATATTGCGCTCGTCTCGCGCAGCCAGGACATCGTAATAAACCTGTCCGGAACACATCAACACGCGACGGACGCGCGACAATTCGATGCCCGTGGTGTCGTCGAGAACTTCGCGGAACGTGCCGCTCGTCAAATCGTTGACGTTCGATACGGCCTTGGGATGGCGCAGCATTCGCTTGGGAGTGAAAACGATCAGCGGCTTACGGACTCCGCGCCGGTCAGCTCCGCCGTGCATCTGGCGGCGCAGCAGATGGAAATACTGCGCGGGCGTGCTGGCGTTCACCACTTGCAGGTTGTCCTCGGCGCATAAGGTGAGGAAACGCTCGATGCGCGCGCTGGAATGCTCGGGGCCTTGTCCTTCGTAGCCATGCGGCAACAGCAACACCAGGCCGCTCGGCTGGCCCCATTTGGATTCGGCGCTGGCGATAAATTGGTCGATCAGGATCTGCGCACCATTGACGAAATCGCCGAACTGCGCTTCCCACAGCACGAGCGTCAGCGGATCGGCCACGCTGTAGCCGAACTCAAATCCCATCACTGCATATTCGCTCAGCGAGCTGTCATAAACATCGAAGCGCGCTTGATTGGGAGCCAGATGCTGCAAGGGAATGTAGCGCTCGCCGGTCTCGCTGTCGTAGAGCTCCAGGTGGCGCTGGCTGAACGTTCCTCGGCCGCTGTCCTGTCCGCTCAATCGGACTGGGGTCCGCTCCATCACCAGAGTGCCGAAGGCCAGCGTCTCCGCGGTGGCCCAATCGATCGGTGCGCCGCGCAGGATCTCCTGGCGCTTCTTCAGGAAGCCTTCCAGCTTCGGATGCACATGAAACTCGTCGGGAAATGTGGTGATTCCATGAACCACGCGCTCGAGTGCCGCTCGATCCACAGCCGTGTTCGGACTGGGGGCTACGATATCGTTGAGCTCCACGGAGCTCAACTCTTGTAGTTGGTACTCCTCCCGGCTTTCCTTGGCGGCATCGTAGATATCGTTGAGCCGCTGGTTGATGCCCTTGCGGATTTGCGCAACCTGATCGGCGTCGATCAAGTGTTCACGCACCAACTGATCGGAGTACTGTGCCGCCACCGACGGATGATTACGGATCTTCCGATACAGAATCGGTTGGGTGTAGCTGGGGTCGTCGCCTTCGTTGTGACCATGGCGGCGATAGCAGAACATGTCGATCACTACGTCGCGCTTGAACGTCTGGCGATAATCGTAGGCCATTTGCGCCACTCGGACGCAAGCATCCGGATCGTCGCCGTTGACGTGGAAGATGGGCGCCTGCACCATGCGCGCAACGTCGGTGGAGTATGGCGTGGAACGCGCCTCGTTCGGATTGGTGGTGAATCCGATCTGGTTATTGATCACCAGGTGAATCGTGCCGCCGGTGGTGTAGCCTTCCAGTTGCGATAGGTTGAGTGTTTCGGGAACCACGCCCTGGCCGGCGAAAGCCGCATCACCGTGAATCAAGATCGGGATCACGCGCTCACGGTTGGTGTCGCCGAGCCGGTCCTGCTTGGGCCGCACAAGGCCTTCCACCACCGGATCCACTGCTTCCAAATGGCTCGGATTGAACGCCACCGAAACCACGATCTCGCGGCCCGATGACGATTTCCGCACGCCGCTCGCGCCGAGATGATATTTCACGTCGCCGGAGCCTTGTGTGCTTTCAGGATCGATGCCCTCGAATTCGGAAAACAGTTGCAACAGGGACTTGCCGACGATGTTCGTCAGCACATTCAGGCGCCCGCGGTGGGCCATGCCGATAACCGTCTCGTGCACGTTGGTGTCGGCCGCGCGATCCAGGATTTCGTCCAAGATCGCGATGGCGGATTCGCCGCCTTCCAGCGAAAAGCGCTTGTGCCCGATGAACCGCGTATGCAGAAAACGCTCGAACTCTTCGGCTTCGATCACGCGCTGCAACGCGCGCAGCTTGGTCTGTTCATCCAGCGGCCAGCGGTTGCCGGTGGGCTCCATCCGAAGCTGCAGCCAGCGCTTCTGCTCTGGAATCTGGATGTTCATGTACTCGCATCCGATTTTTCCGCAGTAGGTCTGGCGCAGGGTCTCTAGGATTTCGCGCAACGTGGCGGTTCGTTGCGGCTGATCGTCTTCCGACATCAATGTGCCGGTGAGAAACTCGCGGTCGAGATCCCAGATGGTGAGCCCATAGGTGGCCGGGTCGAGTTCGGAGTGATACACCGGCTCCGAGCCTAGCGGATCGAAATCCGCAATCAAATGGCCGCGCACGCGATAGGCGTTGATCAACTGCAATACGGCGGCTTCTTTCGCCACATCGTCGTGCTGGCCGCCGCGCAGGCCTGGAATGGAAACCGGCCGATCCGGTTCCCAGTGCACGGGCTTGTGGGGAACCTTGAGATCCGAAAAAATCTGCTCGTAAAATTCGTCGTCGCCCTCAAGCAAGGCCTGTAGACGGCCCAGAAACATGCCCGATTCGGCGCCTTGAACAACACGGTGATCGTAGGTGCAGGTCACCGTCATCACCTTGCTCAGCCCGAGCACGGCGCGTAACTGATCGGTGACGCCGTGGTATTCCGCCGGATAATCGATGGCGCCGGTGGCGATAATGGCGCCCTGGCCAGGCATCAATCGGGGCACTGAACCAAGCGTGCCCACGGTTCCCGGATTGGTTAGCGAAATGGTGGTGCCTTCAAAATCCTGGACGGTCAGTTTATTGGTGCGCGCCCGCGCAATGATGTCGTCGAACTTAGCCAAGAACTCGCTGAAATTCAGCGAGGCGACGTCCTTGATGTTGGGCACCTTCAACGATCGAGTTCCGTCCTTGCCCGCCACATCCACCGCGATGCCGATGTTCACGCTGTCGCGGACCACGCGGAACGGCTGGCCATTGGTTTCCGCATAGGCATGGTTCAATGTGGGATTGCTGCGAAGCGCTTTCACGATCGCCCACGCGATCATGTGCGTGTAGGAAATCTTGCTCTTGCCGAGCAGGGCGCGGTGTTCGTTCAAAATGCGGCGATTCTCGTCGATGACCTTCACCGGCATCACGCGCTGCGACGTCGCCAGCGGAATGCTGAGGCTCGCGTTCATGTTCTCGGCAATGCGAGCCGCCGCGCCACGCAACGGCATCATGGTTTCACCCGCAATGGGCTGATGCTCGGGGACAGCGGGAAGCGAAGATGCATGGGCCTCGCCACCGTTGTGGATAGCGACCGCCTGCTGGGGATGCGAGCCATTCCCCGGTGCAGCGCCGCCATTCCCCGGAGCTGCGCCGCCGTCGGTCTCGAAGACTTCCTTCCAGCTTGCGTCGACGTTCTTGCGGTCGTTCAGATATTGCTGATATAGCTCGTCTTCGAGCCAACTGTTTATACCTAGTTCGGGCGTGCGTGATTCTGACATGGAATATGGTATGAGGGCTTCACCTCCATCATACCGTGCCGGGTGGCCCGGGTTCAGAATGAGGCGCTGGCGGTACGGGCGGGCGGCTGCATGTGGAAGGCTTCTTATCCGCGGTCCAGTTGTTCCCGAAGCTCATTGGGGTATAAGGATTTCAGCTCGGGATAGGCCTCTGCTAGCCGGATGAGATCCAGCTCGTCCTTTTTGCGTTTGCTCAGCCGCCTTTGGGGGTCGCCGTACGCCCAGAGCTTACCCTGCGCCACATCCTCTCGACAAGCCACCTTCACTCGGACTCCCAAGACGTTGGCGTCGGTGGATCGGGCCGGGAACGGCTGATAGCGTTCGTCGGTGGTGAACTGAATCCGAAGTTCGCTACCGGGCGCCTGTACGTTCACCGGGTGCTTATGCACCTCGGTTTTGAAGCCTTGCTCTTCAAGGTGCGCCGTCAGCTCGGGCAGACTCGCCGCAAACACGACGAGGTCCGCATTCAGCGTGTAGACTGGCTCGACATAACAATTGACCGCCAAGCCGCCGATCAGGCAATAGGGTCCGAACGATTCGCACGCAGCGATCAGCCGTGCAAAGTCGGTGGAGCCTCCCTGGGCTGTCAATTCGTATGCTTCCACTGCGGTCACAATTCCACTCTATCCACACGAAGAGCTGCAGGCAAGCGCGAAACACGGCCGCAGCCAGGCGAGGAAAACAACACCCGTAAGCTATTGGCTGTAAAGGTCCGTAATCCCGGCAACCCCGCCCACTGCCCAAACATCTGATGGAGTGGATGGATAAAAATATGAAAAGAATCGTTCAAAGCCTTGCAGTTACCGGTGCGTTGGCGTTCGCGAGCGTACCAGTGTTCGCGAGCAATGGCAGCGCGCCACAGGATTTGACAGCCAAGGTCCGTCACGAACTCGTGATGATCCCCTACTACAGCGTCTTCGATGACCTGAACTATCGTGTCGATAACGGTGTTGTGACGCTGTCGGGCGAAGTGACGCAGCCCGTGGTAAAAGACGATGCCCTGCGATCGGTAAAGCATTTGGCCGGCGTGACGCAGGTAATCGACAACATCAAGGTTTTGCCCCTGTCGCCTTTCGACAGCCGCATTCGTGCGGCAGAATACCGGTCCATTTATGGATTCGGCGGCCTGTATCGATACGGAATGGGTACCCAGCCCTCGATCCACATCATCGTTGAGAACGGGCACGTAACGCTGGTGGGTGTGGTGGATAACCAGAACGACAAGAACACCGCGTATATCCGGGCCAATTCGGTTCCTGGAGTTTTCTCGGTAACCAACAACCTGCGCGTAGTGGAGCAAAACTAACTTTGTTCCGGTGTAACACAACGGCCTCGGGCGGTTCGGTACACTAGATAACGCATGTGTGCCGAACCCGTCCGGGCGCCGCTTAGACTCGCGGACCTGCCAGACGAACCCTCCTTATACCTAAATCGAGAGCTCAGCCACCTGGAATTCCAGCGCCGCGTGCTGGAGGAGGCTCGGGATCGACGCAACCCACTGCTTGAGCGCGTTAAATTCCTGTCGATCTTTGGATCGAACATCGACGAGTTCTTCATGGTGCGCGTCGCCGGCTTGACGCAGCAGATCGAAAACGGCGTCCACGAACCGGGCTTGGATGGCCGGGGACCCTCCGAAACGCTGGAGGCGATTCGCGATGTGGTTGGCCGTCTGCTTGGTGGAGCTTATGAGTTCCTCCGGGAAGAACTGATCCCCTCCCTGGAATCGAACCATATCCGCTTGTTGAATCACGCGGATCTCAGTCTGGAACAGCGCGCGCAACTGGATACGTTCTTCGCCGAAAAGGTATTTCCGGTTCTCACCCCGCTGGCGTTCGATCCAGGCCGGCCGTTTCCGCACATTTCGAATCTCAGCTTGAACATCGCCGTGGCAGTGCGCGAGCCGGGCGGTCCGGAACGATTCGCCCGGGTGAAGGTTCCCGACACTCTGCCGCAGCTGCTGCCAGTCGGGCTGCCTTTGGGTGCGACGCCTGCAGGAGCAAATCCCGCGTCCCGCGAGTGCGGCTTTGTGTGGCTGGAGCAATTGATCATCGCGAATCTGCAGCACCTGTTTCCAGGCCTGGAAATCTTGCAAGCGCACGTATTTCACCTCACGCGCGACGCCGAAGTCGCCATCAAGGAACTGGAAACGGACGACCTGCTTGAGACCATCGAGGAGGCCGTTTGGCAGCGCCGTTTTCGCGACGCGGTCCGTCTGCAAGTGGACGCGCACACTCCGGCCGCAATGATCGATTTTTTGGCCGGCAAGCTGGAGTTGGATTCCTCGGACATTTACCGCGTTGACGGGCCGCTGGACCTCAGCCGCCTGCGCCATCTGCTGAGTGTGGATCGTCCGGATTTGAAGGACAAGCCATTCCTGCCATATACTCCGGCGGGCTTCGCATCGAAAGAAGACGACGTCTTCGATCTCATCCGCCAACAAGACCAACTGCTGCATCATCCGTACGAATCTTTCCAGCCAGTGGTCGAATTCCTGCGCAAGGCCGCGCGCGATCCCGATGTCCTGGCCATCAAGATGACGCTATACCGGCTGGGCCGCAACTCGCCGATTGTGGAGGCGCTGCTCGAAGCGGTGGAAAACGGCAAGCAGGTGGCCGTGGTGGTAGAGCTGAAAGCGCGCTTCGATGAGGAAAGCAATATCGAGTGGGCACGAGCCATGGAACGCGAAGGCGTTCACGTGGTGTATGGCCTGCTCGGGTTGAAAGTGCATTCCAAGGTGGTTCTGGTGGTCCGCCGCGAGGGCGACACGATCCGAAGATATTGTCATCTCGCGACCGGTAATTACAATCCGGCTACGGCTCGCCTCTACACCGATTTCGGCTTGTTCACTGGCGATGAGGAGATCGGCGCGGACGCCACTGATCTATTCAATTATTTGACGGGCTATTCCCGCAAAAAGACTTTCCGCAAGCTGTTGGTGGCTCCGCTCAATCTCCGGCAGCGCATCGAAGAGATGATTCAGCGGGAAATCGACATCCAGTGCCAGGGCGGCAAGGGCCGGCTGATCCTGAAGATGAATGCGCTGGAAGACGGGCCAATCATCAAGCTGCTCTATCAGGCCTCGCAAGCGGGCGTGAGCGTCGACCTGATTGTGCGTGGCGCGTGTTGTCTGCGGCCACAGGTCCCGGGCGTAAGCGAAAACATTCACGTACGAAGCGTGCTGGGTCGTTTCTTGGAACACAGCCGGGTTTTCTACTTCCGCAACAATGGCGCGGAGGAATGCTATCTCGGGAGCGCGGATCTGATGCCGCGCAATTTAAACCGGCGGGTCGAAGTACTGTTTCCCGTGAGACACCCCGAGATGATCAAACGGCTGCGCGATGAAGTGATGCACTCCTATCTGCACGACGAAATCGGCGCGCGCCACATGCACCAGGATGGCTCCTACTCAGTCAAATCCCGCCGGGCCGGCAGCGATTGCCAAGCCTGGTTCCTGAGCCAGCGCACCATTTCCGCAGTGCGCTAAACTGAACAAATCCCGGTGGAAATGTGTTGCCGGAAGAACTAGTCATGCGACTGGCCTTATTCGGCGGCACCTTCGACCCTATCCATAACGCCCATCTCACGGTCGCGCGCGAGGCCGCGGATCAATTCCAGCTGGACCAGGTCTGGTTTATTCCAGCCGCCCATCCGCCGCACAAAACGGCGCACACCGGCGCTAGTTACGAAGACCGCTTCCGCATGACCGAACTGGCCTGCCAAGCCGATCCACGCTTTATTGCATCAAGGCTGGAGGCGGGTGAGGGAAAAAGCTACTCGGTTGATACGGTCGAGCGGGTGCGCGAACTCGGCCAACAGCCCTATTTCATTATTGGGGCGGACGCTTTTGCCGAAGTCCCGAGCTGGCACCGCTGGCAGGATCTGGTGCGCCTGACCGAATTCATCGTCGTAACGCGGCCGGGGCATCCTTATTCGGCACCTCCGGGAGCGCGAGTACACCGGCTGGACACTGTAGCTTTGCCGGTGTCTTCATCTGACGTCCGGCGAAAATTGGCGGCCGGAGAGACTCCACTGGAACTGCCGCCTCCAGTGGCCCGCTACATTGCCGCCCGGGAGCTCTACCATCCAGCCGCGAGTGCCGCGGAAGCGAAAACCCTTTAAAATTGCCCTGTTCAACCAGCCTTAACAGGGCTGTCATCCATTCGTAACCTAAATCGGGTTACCTTCTAGGAAAGGGCCCATGAAGAAAATAGTCCTCATCGAAGATGACGCCGACCTCTTCTCTCTTCTGAAGTACAACCTGGAGAAAGAGGGATTCGCAGTCGCAGGCTCGCAAACCGGACGCGGCGCGGTTGAGCTTTGCCGGCGGGAACGGCCAGACCTGGCGATTCTCGACATCATGCTGCCGGATTCGGATGGCCTCGAGATTTGCAAGGGGCTGCGAAATCATTCCGAACTCGCGCACGTGCCCATCATTTTTCTGACGGCTCGCGCTTCGGAAACGGACCGCATTCTGGGCTTGGAGCTGGGCGCTAACGACTACATGGTAAAGCCGTTCTTCATCCGTGAACTGATCGCACGGGTGAAAAACCAGTTCCGCTCGCAGTCATCGCCGGCCCGCACGGTTAGGGCGGGGGATCTGGAGCTGGATCGCGCCAGTTGCAGGGTTACGCTGCGCGGGGCCGAAGTTGCGCTTACCGCGACGGAGTTCCGGCTACTCGAATTTCTCATGAGCCGTCCGGGTGTGGTTTACAGTCGCGAGCAACTCTTAGATGCGGTGTGGGGGCATGATCGAGCCGTGACGGATCGAACGGTCGACGTCTATATTCTCCGGCTCCGCCAAAAGATCGAGCCTGACCCGGCCAATCCATCGTTCATCCGCGCGGTTCGCGGCTTTGGATACAGCTTCAACGAGCACACCGTGGAAGCGCCGGCCAAAACTTCGGCCGTCGTTTAAATCACGTGATCGGCGGATCTACGCTGCCGATCGAGAAGAGTGACAGTTCGTCCTGCGGCCACTGCGTTGACGGTACTTTCTCTTCACGAATCTTCCCATAACGCCCCGCGTGAAAGAGCAGGGGATTACCCTCGCCCGATTCAAAGTGCTCCACGCGTCCGATGTACAGCGTGTGATCTCCCGCCGCATGGATGTCGATCACTTCAACCACGAAGTACGCCACCGCGCCCGCCAGCAGCGGGATATCCCGGCGCGTTACGAATCGAACGTGCAGGCCAGCCACGGTGCGTCCCGCGAAATGATTGCTCAGCGGCTCCTGATCCTCGGCCAGCACGCTGATGCCAAAGCGCCGCACTGAGGGTAGGATGCGGTGCATGTTGGAGCGATTGTCCAGCGAAACCAAGACGAGCGGCGGATCGAGCGAGACCGACACAAACGCATTCGCGGTCATGCCGTGCATTTGATCTTCGTGCTGCGCGGTTAGAACCGTGACGCCGCTCGCGAAGCGGCCAAGCGTATTGCGAAACTGCCGAGTGTCGATGGTGTGATCTGCCACTACTTGCCGCGGGCGTTTACTTGCGCGCGTTCTTCATAACAATATTAATATCATCCGGGTTGATCAGGTCCGGGACCGTCCAGCCGTCCAAGTCATATTCTGCCATGCACTGCTCGGCGAAGCCCTTGTACTTCGCGGATTGGCCCAACTGGTCGGCCACCATCAGGGTCTCGAAGCGGATGCTCTCGTGATTGCCGAAGTAGTTGCGTTCGTACAGCTCGTGGCGCCCGCCGAACTCGGTGCCGATGGCGTCCCACATCAGCTTCATCAGCTTCACGCGATCCAGCGCCGAGTAACCGTTGGAGCCGCGCACGAAAGTCTCCAGGTAATTGCGGATTTCAGGCACCTTGAAATCGTTGGCGTGCGAAGGCAGATAAATGAGCGCGCTGGCCAGCACGTTCTCGATGATTTCCTTGAGGCGCGGATAGATCAGATTGGACGCGACGCGATACGCCAGGCCGTAATCGAGATTGGGCAGCACGTAACCGGGCGTCCAAGGCGTAGTGGTGCGCGCCATCGCGTCGGTCAAGCCCCAAAACAGATTCCGCCATGCCAGCACTTCGCCCACTTGCGCTTGCACGCCGCGAAAATCCTTAGCGCCGGTGGCCTCCACGCCTTTCAGCAACAAGCCTGCGATGAAATCGAGTTTCACAGCCAAGCGCACGCAGCCATGGAACATGAAGCGCGGCAGGAATCCGGAGCGCGGGAAGAAGTTGTTGACCTTGTCAATATCGCCGTAAGCGAAAACGTTCTCCCACGGGACCAAAACCTTGTCAAAGACGATGATGGAATCGTTTTCGTCGAGCCGGCTGGACAGGGGATAGTCGAACGGACTGCCGACAGCCGCCGCGGTCATTTCGTAGGATGGCCGGCAAAACAGCTTGACTCCCGGCGAGTCGGTAGCGACGATGCAGACGAAGGCGAAATCCTTGGTCTTGATGGGAAGCGCGCCGTTGTTCGCGATGAAGTTGTAGTGCGTCAGCGTGGACGTGGTGGCCACCACTTTCGCGCCGCTGATGACCAGGCCGGCGTCGGTTTCCTTCTCTACGTGCATGTACACGTCGCGGACTTCTGAGAGCTCCTTGTTGCGATCCACCGGCGGATTCACGATGGCGTGATTCACGAAGGTGACTTCTTCCTGAACCTTCTTGTACCAGCGGCGGGCGTTGTCCTGAAACGGCGTGTAGAAGTCGGAATTGGCGCCCAGCGTGGCCAGGAACGCGGCCTTGTAATCGGGGCTGCGGCCCATCCAGCCGTAAGTGACGCGGGCCCATTCGGCGATGGCGTCGCGCGATGCCACCATCTCCTCAACGTTGTGCGGCGCCTTGAAAAAATGATGTGTGTAGCCGCCGCTTCCGGTATCCGTTTCGGTGCACAGGATCGATTTGCGTTCATCGTGCAGCGCGTCATATAAGCGCGCCAGCATCCGCGACGTATTGCGGAACGCCGGATGGGTGGTGACATCCTTCACACGTTCGCCGTAGATCCATATCTCGCGGCCATCGCGGAGGCTTTCGAGAAACTCCTGCGAGGTGAACGGCGCGCTACGCGTGGCACCGAAGACGGGTTGTGGCTGGGTTGCTTCAGTCGACATATTCTTCTCCTGGTTTGCAGCTAGGCGAATTTCGTCCAATCGCGTTCGAATCGGAACACTTCCTTGGCGGGCGGCAGCGGCGCTTGTGTCTCAATCCAGCGAACCGGTTCGGACCCGGTGTTGGCGAAGCTGTGGATACAGCCGACGCCAGTCCAAATGACGTCCCCTGGGCCGAGTTCGTAGCTCTTGCCATCCGCGATGGCGTGAATGCGCCCTCCGACGATGAAGTACGACTCTTCGAAGGTGTGATCGTGCGGATCGATCTTCGCACCGGGTGAATATTGAATTAAGAACAGCGATTGGTGCGTGGCGCCGAACGATCGATCGACGAACATCTTGATGGCAACGCCGGTAGTCGCATTGAAGCCTTCCATTTGCGACGGGCCGCCGGGGCGGGGGAGTTGGGACTCGTCGAAGTGGCCGATCGGAACGCTCGCGTCCGGGGATGGAGCATCGCCCGTGAAAAACGTATCGCGCCCGTATTCGATCGGTCTGGGCTGAGGCGCCTGCATCTCGAGCCAACGAACTGGCGCGCCGCTGGTGTTTCGCCACGCGTGCCGCATCCCGGTGGGGATCAGTCCGAAATTGCCGGGGACCAGCGTGTGCGTCATCTCGCCAATTTGCACTGAGACGCTTCCCTCCAAAATGTAGAAGCTTTCTTCGAACGAGTGGAGGTGCAGCTCAATAGCGCCAGCCGCGTCCAGAAAACAAATGCCAGCGCCCATGTGAACCGATCCCATGGCGCGATCCACGTACGTGGCGCGGCGGAAACCGCTGCTGTGCTGTTGGTAAAACGGAGGAGTTTGAGCGGCGGCTGGGTCGATCTTGGAGACAGCGTGCATAGCAAGTGGATCTATTATGACTCTTGTATCTAATACGGCTTTTACCCAGGCTACGGGAGGCGGCGGGATTCCTCTAGCAGGAAGCTCACTGTTGTGAACAGAATCGTGACTCGGGTGGGTACTGGCAGCGCTGTGCCACACTGAAATTGGATGCCGCTCGTTCCCCCCTACATAGAATCGTTGCGTCCCTACGAGGCCGGGCGTAGCGCGGAAGAAGTCCAGCGCGCCTACGGTCTCAGCCGAGTTAGCAAGCTCGCGTCGAACGAAAACCCACTGGGGACCTCACCGCTCGCAATCGAAGCCATGCAGCGCTCGATGGGAACGCTGCATCTTTATCCCAACAGCGGCCTGGACTTGCGGCGCGTCCTCGCGGAAAAGTACGAGACAAAAATCGAGAACGTGATCGCGGGCAGCGGTTCAGAAAGCATCATTTCCAACATCATTCGCACGTTTCTGGGTGACGAGGACGAAGTGCTGACCACGGAAGCGGCGTTCATCGGATTCCAGGTGCTGGCTAAATCGCGCGGCGTGGCGTACCGGACCGTGCCGTATCGCGACTGGCACTACGATCTGGCTGCGCTGGCCGGCGCAATCAACGAACGCACCAAGGTAATTTACCTCGCCAATCCCAACAACCCCACCGGCACGATTTTCTCGAAGCACGAGTTCGATGAATTTTACCGGCACGTTCCCGAGCGCGTTCTTATTATCCTGGACGAAGCTTATTTCGAATACGCCAAGGATACGCCGCGTTATCCCGATTCGATGCATTACCGCTACGACAACGTGATTACCTTGCGGACGTTTTCGAAAGTCTATGGACTCGCGGGCGTTCGCATCGGCTACGGGTTCGCGCACGAAACCCTAATTACCAACTTACTCAAGGTAAAGCTTCCGTTTGAACCCAGCACGCTGGCGCAGGCCGCCGGTGTGGGGGCCCTGGCCGACAGGGAGTTCCTTCACAAGTCGCTCGAGCTGAACGCGCGGGGATTGAAGTTTCTCACCACAGGCTTGCGTGAGATTGGCCTGACCGTAGTTCCCTCGGAAGCCAATTTCGTTATGGTGGTGCTGCCCGACGCCGCGCAGGCCGCTCAACTCACAGAGGACTTACTAAAGCAAGGAATCATTATCCGGCCGCTGGCGAGTTTCGGTGTGCCCAATTGCGTTCGCATTTCGACCGGAACCGACGAGGACAACCAACGCTGCGTGGAGGTAATACAGAAGTTGCAAGTACCGCTGACGCGCGCCTAATTTTTCTCGACCGCTTTTTCTTCCTTCTTAGCCTCGTCCGGCGTTTCCTTCGTTTCGCCCTTCAACTCAGCCGCCAAGATCGGCTTCAACGCGGCCAAGTTTACTGGACCGTTGTACTGCTTGCCGTTAATAAAGAAGGACGGCGTTCCGTACACGCCGACGGTTTCTCCATCGGCGAGATCCTTGTCAACTACAGCCTTGAATTTGCGCGAATCGAGGTCCGCCTTGAACTTGTCTACATTCAAACCAAGATCCTTGGCCCAAAGCATAACGTTCTCGCGCGACAGATGCTGGTAATTCTTAAAAAGCACTTCGTACATCTCCCAAAACTTTCCCTGTTCACGCGCCGCAAGCGAAGCCTCGGCGGCGAATTGCGCATGCGGATGCATGGAAAGCGGGAACTGCTTATAGATGAGTTTCACGTCCTTGGGGTACGCGGCCATCACGGTATCCACTTGCTTCACAGCGGCCGAACAGAAGGGGCACTCAAAATCGGAAAACTCCACCAGCGTGATGCGCGCGTCAGCGGGCCCGCGGACAGGCGAGCCATCCACCGGAATGGTCACGGGCGCCTCCAGCAACTTCGGACGATGCGCCTTGGGGGACGCGTCCATCAGCTTGCTGATCTCCATCGGGCTCTTGTTGTCCTTCACGCCCTGGATGGCGATCTTGGCGATGTTGCGGCTGTAGGAGCAATTGGTGTCCTTCATTACGCATTCGGCCGCCTTCATGCCGCACTGGCAGGAGCAATCCTGCTCGCGCATGAGTTTAAGCACGGCCTTCTTCTGAACAGCCGTGAGGCCCGATAAGTCAACGTCGCCCAGTGTGTCGGAAGTCTTCCAGGAATCGGCGTTAGCGGGGGCACTGGCGGGTGAAGGCTTCTGCGCTGCCAGCGGCGTAGCCGTGAACGAGCAGGCCATGAAGAAACAGAGGACAGCTATGCGGACTCGCATGCTTCCATTATGACCGATATTCTAGCTAGTCCAGCTCAGCGTGCAGGAAGCTCTTCAGGTCCGCCTCGTTCACTTCAGGCTCGCCCGGCGCGACGTTTGACAGTTTTCCGTCCTTCATCCAGGCTTCCAATTGATCAACCAGGCTGAACAGATGGTCGAACGAATCCACGATAAACAGCAGCGGCTGGTAGTGATTGATTTCGAAGCTTTGATTGATGGCCCATTCCAGCTGGATGGGATAGCGCTGCACTTCCGGAGCTTCGATGGCGTGGGCGATCTCGCCATGCGAGCTGAGCAAGCCGCTGCCATAGACCTTCAAACCGTCGCGGCCGCGCATGAGGCCAAATTCGATGGTGAACCAAAAGAATCGCGCCATCGCCTTGATGACACTAGTGAGGTAATGCACGCGCGTATCGGGACCGCGGATACCCGCCGCCAGCTCGGCCGCTGTGTGCGCGCACTCGCCGAAGCGCACCAGGGCCTCGGCAAAGTTCTTGTCGGTGTGCATGGGGACGTGGCCGGCCACGTCGTGGAAAATATCGGGCTCCGGGAGGTAGTCGAGCTGGTCCGAACGGCGAATTGTGATGGTGGTGGGAAAACGGCGGTTGCGCAGGCAATCGAAGAAGACGAAGCTGGGCACATATCCGCTCACCGCCTTGGCTTGAAATCCGGTCAGAGGACTCAGGAAGCTATTCACAGCTTCGAGACGCGGTATGCGATCCGGATTCAGGCAGAGCGAGTGTATGCCCTTCAGGAAATGCGGGTTGGCGTACCGATCCCAACACGGCAGCAAGCGCGCATAAAGCTTCTTCCAGGCCTGATGATTTTCTTCGGAATACAGCTCGTAGGGCTGTTCGATATAGAGCTGGCCGGCCCGCTTGGCTTGCTCGATAAACGGCGAATTCGCAGTGGTCAAGCCCGGGCTGATACGGCTTGGGCTTAAACCGATGGAACTTTGCATATCGCCCTCCGTCCATATCATCGCTCCAAAAAGCACCACGCGCAAGTGGTGGTACGTACTAGCATGTAAAATAGACCTGAATGATCGTCGATCCCGCCGTTACCGATTACCCCAACATTTACAAGCTTCTACTCGGCTCCGTGGTTCCCCGTCCCATCGCTTTCGTTTCCACGGTGAGTCCGGAAGGCGTGTTCAACCTCGCGCCGTTCAGTTTTTTCACGGTTGCCAGTTCGAATCCGCCGGTGCTGGTCTTTAGCGTGGGACACCGTGCCCATCCGGACCCGCGTAAGGACACGCTTCGCAACATCAACACTGCCCGCGAATTCGTGGTAAACGTGGTTTCAGAAGAGTTCGGGCCGAAGATGAACCTCTGCGCGGGCGAGTATCCGCCGGAAGTGGACGAATTTGAAACCTCGGGCCTGACGCCGATTCCAAGCGACTTAGTGAAGGCGCCGCGCGTGGCCGAATCGCACGTCAACATGGAATGCCGGCTGCTCTATTGCATTGAGGTGAGCGGGCTCCCGGGGGGTGGCACGCTGGTGCTGGGCGAGGTGATCCGGTTCCATATCGATGACGCCTACTTCCACAACTATCGGATCGACCCGGATAAGCTGCGCGCGATCGGGCGTATGGCCGGCAACAGTTATACGCGAACGCTGGATCGCTTCGATATGATCCGTCCGGCGTAACGCCCGCCGTCAGTTCGAAAACAGCCGTTCGAAAATCGCCCGTGTGCGGTTTTGAATTCTTGCGAGTTCGCTTTTGAGCGGCAGGTCGTTCTTGCGCTCCGGAATCCAGCGATGCACCAGGCCGGTCAAAACCTGGAGCTGCGATTCGGAATTGGGAAGACTGGTTTCGGCGTGACCCGAATAAACGCGTAGCGCGTGATCCACGGCGCGATAGAATGTCGCGGCCTCCAGCAGGAATTGGGCGTCGGCCCGTTCCAAATGGCCCATGGCCTCGATGATGTCCACGCGCTCCGGCGTGTTCAGGACCTTATAGAAAATTCCGCCGGCTTTCAAGCGCAAAAATAAAAGCGAGAAATCGATGTCGTAGAATCCGCCTGGGCCAGCCTTGAGCGGATGATCCGGGCCTTGTTCCTTCTCCAGGCGCAAGCGCATTTGGCGCAAGTCTCTCTTCGAACGGCCACTTTGCCCGTAGCGGCGCCAGTCCACTTTCTGAAGTTCGTTCAAGAACGTGGTGGCGCGATCGGTGTCACCCGCAACGGCGCGCGCCTTCATGTAGGCGATGCCTTCCCATGCCTCAGCGTTTTTCTCGAAGTACTCTTTGTACGACGCCTCGGATTGCAGCAGCGCACCCGCGCTTCCGTTCGGCCGCAGACGAGCGTCGACGGTGAACATCACGCCGGTGCCCGTGTAAGCGGTGATCAGATCCACGATCCGCTCCGCGACATGGGTCCAGAAGACATGCTCCTCACGATCCTCTTCGGGCAGAACGAACACCAAATCGGCATCGGACGCAAGATCGAATTCGCGCATTCCAAGCCGTCCCAGTGCGATCACCATGAGTTGCTGGAAGGGCTCGTACTTTCGTGCCACCGGCGGGTGTGACGCGGCTATGTGTTCCACCGCCATTCGATAACAAGCGGCGATCGCTGCGTCGGCCAGATCGGAGGTTTGTTGTAGCGTCTCGAACACTGGCACGCGCCGGCAAATACTGGCGGCCTGGATGCGAAACATTTCGCGGCGGAAGAACCGGCGCAGGTGCGAGATGTCGTCGAAGAAAATCGGTGCAGAACTGGCCACGTGTCTCGCGGACAACTCCTCCATCAAGTCCGGGTAGCGCACCAGCTCGTCGGCAAAATACGGACTGTTTTCGAAAATGTCGAGAACAGACTGCGCCAGCTCCCCATCCGAATTGAGCAGGGCGAGCCAAGGCGAATCACGCATTAGCTTTTCGAGAAAGTGCTCGAACGCTCCAGCGCCGCGGCGCAGCTGCATCTTCGAAACCAGACTGGCCAATTCCGGAGCGCGCTCATCCAGGGACCGGATCAGATTGCTGGATGTCGGCTCGACAACTTCCAGCGCTTCGATTTGCGGTGTCACGGCCGGCGGCAGGCTGTAGTAAATGGGACGCTGCGCGTGGATCACACGCTCGTAAATTTCCTGCACTGCTTCCAGGTGAGCATTCAACTCGAGCAGCAGTTTTTCACCTGACGGAGCGCTGCCGAGCTGCCCAGAGGGCATTTTTTTCGCCAGAAGATCCAACTCGCGAGGCGCGGTAGGCAGCGAATGTGTCTGACGATCCTCCGCGATTTGCAGCCGGTGCTCGAGATTGCGCAAAAAACGATAGGCGGCGATGAGACGCCCGTATTCGGCGGCCGAAAGCAGATCCTTGTCGCTCAGGCGCGAGAGAGCCAGCATGGTGCCGCCATGGCGCAGCCACGGGACTCGTCCGCCATGCAGCCGTTGCAAGCACTGCACCAAAAACTCGACGTCGCGAATGCCCCCGGGGGCCAGTTTCACATCAAACACCGGTTTGCCGAGCTTTCGCCGGCTCAACTTTTCACTCATGCGCTCGCGCGTCGCCGACACGGCTTCCACGGCAGAAAAATCGAGCGTACTGGAGTAAATCAGCGGCTCCACGGTTCTCAGCAGTTCACGCCCGGCCTCTGGATCGCCGGCCGCCACGCGCGCCTTGATCAGCATCTGCAATTCCCAATCGCGCGCGCGAGTCTGATAGTAGCTCTTAGCGCCATCCAGCGAGATGCAAACTTCGCCCAGGCTTCCGTCGGGCCGAAGCCGCAAGTCCACGCGATAACACAGGCCCTCCGCCGTGTAGGTCGAGAGAAGTTCAGTGTATTGATTCGCGACCTTCTTGTAAAATTCCTTGTTCGAAATGGGATGCTCGCCGTCGGTTTCGCCGTTGGCCGCGTACACGAACATCAGGTCGATATCGGAACTGTAGTTAAGTTCGCGTCCGCCCAGCTTGCCGAGCGCGATCACCGACATCCCGCATTTCCGCGTTTCGCCGTTTTCATCGACGTAACGCGGAGTGCCGTGCCGTTCGACCAGATCCGCGCGGATGCGCTTGTAGCTGATATGTAGAATTGCGTCGGCCAGATTCGAGAGCTCTTCTGTGGTCTCGGACAAGCTTCCGAGCCCCAGCACGTCGCGCAGCAGGATGCGCAAAATCTGCTGTCGGCGGAACAACGCCAGCGAAAATGCCAGTGGCTTCTCTTGCGGCTGGTCCCTCAGGAATTTGTTCAGACGTTTCTTAAACTCGCTGGCCGTCAGCGCGCGGTTCATTTCGGAAACGTCTTCCAGCCACTGCGGATTCTGTAGGATTTCTTCGGAAAGAAATCGGCTGAAGGACGTGACCGTCACGAAATGCTGCAATCCGGAGGGGGAATGCAACAAGCGTTCGAGGTCCTGATGCTGCTGCTTCAGGCTGACAAGATAGTGGATTGCGGTATCCGGGTCGGGTGCGGCTCCGAGGAACGCCTTCAGCCGATCCTGCTGCTCGGAAGGAAGATCCAGGGAAAGAAGCGCCGCTTCTCCGCGAACCAGAGCGGGCTTGCGGAGCGGCTGAGTTTCTAGCAGGCTGGCCATTCAGTTAGACGACTGGGTCTATTAATTGGATTATATCGCGCAGCCGCACGATGCCGCCGCGAAGTGTTCTACGCCGCCCTAAGATGGCGCTAGCCGGTCGACCTTGCGAATTGATGGAAACAGCCAGTTCCAGGCGAGCACAATCGCGATGGTTCCAGCTCCGCCCAACACCACCGCCGGGACCGTGCCGAACCATTGCGCCGTAATCCCAGACTCGAATTGCCCGAGTTGGTTCGACGCTCCGACGAACAACATATACACCGCACTGACGCGGCCGCGCATCTCATCCGGCGTCGCAAGCTGAATCAGAGTGGCGCGTACAATCACGCTGACCATGTCGAACGCGCCAGTCAGCATTAGAGCCAGCAGCGAGAGCGCGAGACTGTGCGACCGTCCGAAGACCATGGTGAACACGCCGAATCCGAACACACAGTAGAGCATGCTGAGGCCGGCCCTCCGTCGCAGCGGATAGTGAGCGAGCAGAAGCGCAACCGCGACGGCGCCCACGCCAGGTGCCGCGCGCAGCAACCCGAGACCAGATGCGCCAGTGTGCAAGATCTCGCTGGCGTACACCGGCAATAAAGCAGTCGCACCGCCCAGCAGCACCGCGAAGAGGTCCAGCGAGATGCAGCCGAGAATTAACTTACTGCGCCAGATGTATCGGATTCCGTCCAAGACCACGCCCACCGGTTGTTCGGCTTTCGTGTGCGACGCGATGTTCGGACGAATGGCCCACAAGAGCAGCACTGCGCCGCAGTAACCGATGAGCGTGCAGGCATAGACCGGAACGGGGCTGGAAGCGAAGCCATAGATTAAGCCGCCCGCGATCGGGCCGAGAATGGTCGCGGTTTGTGAGAACGACGAACCCCACGTTACGGCGTTGGGGAAATCTTCCACCGCCACCAACTGCGGAAGAAAGGCCTGACTCGCAGGCCCCTGAAACGCTCGGATGACGCCGTTGAAAAGCAGCACCGCGTAGATTGGCCACGCTGCCGCGATCCCGTGTAGACTGAACCCAAGCAGCGCGGCCGCACATAGGGCAAATCCGATGTAGCAGAACTTTAGGATGGCTTGGCGAGGATGCCGGTCCGCCGTATGTCCTGCAAACAGGAACAACAAAATGCCCGGCGCGAATTGCGCCAAACCCACCAGCCCGAGGTCGAGCGGCCGATGCGTCAGGGAATAAATCTGCCAACCCACCGCCACCGAGATCATCTCCGACGACACGATGGCCAGCAATCGGGCCGTGATGTACAAGCGGAAATTTGGGTAGCGGAAGGCGGCGCGCGGCTCCAATTGTCAGGTTGACACAGTTATAAGTTTAGGCGTGGCAATTCAGTTGCTCTCCAAACTACAGGAGGGACCATGGCTATGCAATCGTGTAGAAATTTCCTCAGGTGTGTTACGGCGATCGTTCTGTTTACTGGCTACGCAGTCGCGAGTGATCACCACCGTTTGAACGGCGTCTGGCAATTAGTACCGGCGCGCAGCGAGTTTAACGGTGAGCCAGTCATTCAAACTGGTAATGTCACCATTAACGATCGGGAAGGCAATATTTTCGTTCAGCGCAATTTCGATTTCAACGCGCCCGATCAGTCCACCGCCAGTAGCTTCACCACCGATTCCCGGCATAATGCCACCATCAAGGAGCCGGGATTCAAGAGCAAAGCGAAGTGGGACGGCCACGTGTTGACAGTAACCACTACGCGGAACGGCGAGACGACGTCTGAACGCTATAGTCTGCGAGACGACGGCACCATGATGTTACAGCTTGATCGGCCGGGCCATCAGCCCGAGACTTTATACTTCCAACACCAGTAACGGCTAAATGTCGTAATACAACGCAAACTCGTACGGGTGCGGGCGCAGCCTGATTGCGTCCGCCTCGTTGCGCCGCTTGTAGTTGATGAACGTTTCGATCAGTTCTTCGGTGAACACGTCGCCTTTCAGAAGGAACGAGTGGTCGTCCTCCAAGCACCCGAGCGCCTCTTCCAGCGATGCCGGCATGGACGGGACTCTCTTCATCTCCTCTGGTGAGAGGTCGTAAATGTCTTTGTCCAGCGGCTCGCCCGGATCGGCCTTGGTAAGAATTCCGTCGATCCCCGCCATCAGCATCGCGGCAAACGCCATGTACGGATTCGACGACGGATCCGGCGGCCGGAACTCCACGCGTTTCGCCTTGGGACTCGCCGAATACATCGGAATGCGCACGGCAGCCGAACGATTGCGGCGCGAATAAGCGAGATTCACGGGCGCTTCGTACCCCGGCACCAGGCGTTTATAGCTGTTTGTGGTGGGCGCGATGATTGCCGATAGCGCCCGCGCATGCTTCAACAATCCCGCGATGTAGTGCAGCGCCATCTGGCTCATACCCGCATAGCCGTCGCCGGCGAATTGCGGCTTGCCGTCCTTCCACAAGCTTTGATGCGTGTGCATTCCGCTGCCGTTGTCTCCAAATAGCGGCTTGGGCATGAACGTCACCGACTTGCCGTACTGATACGCCACATTGCGGATCACGTATTTGTACAGCATCATGTTGTCGGCCGACTTCACCAGCGTGTCGAAGCGCTGATCGATCTCGCACTGCCCGCCGGTGGCCACTTCATGGTGATGACATTCGATGTTGATGCCGCAGCGGATCATGGTCTCCACCATTTCGGAGCGCAGGTTCTGATAGTGATCCGTCGGCGGAACAGGAAAATAACCTTCCTTGTAGCGCGGCCGGTAGCCGAGGTTCTCGCCCTCGCGTCCCGAATTCCAGCGCCCTTCGTCGGCATCGATGAAGTAATAACCGGAATGCTGATTCTGATCGAAACGCACGTTGTCGAAAATGAAGAACTCGGCTTCGGCGCCGAAATAGGCCGTGTCGGCAAGCCCGGTGTTCTTTAAGTAACTTTCGGCCTTGCGCGCAATCCAACGCGGGTCGCGCTCATAGTGCTGACGTGTGATCGGGTCAATCACATCGCTAGTCATCACTAGCGTCCGAGTCTCGCCGAAAGGATCGACGAACACTGTGTTTGCATCGGGAATCAGCAGCATGTCGCTCTCGTTGATCGCCGCCCAACCGCGGATGCTGGATCCATCAATGCCGAAACCCTCTTCAAACGAGTCCTGGGTGAGCTGGCTGATGGGATAAGAAACGTGTTGCTGCAGACCGGGCAGATCCGTGAATCGGAGGTCCACCTGCCGAATCTCTTTGCTTTTGGCAAACTCCAAAACTTCCTGAGGACTCATCTTGCCTCCATGCCTACTCTCTCACAGGTCAAACGCGCTAGCATAACATCGTTCGAGGTTCTATGGGTGACGATTTTGGCGATGGCGGTGGTTTTGGAGACTTTGGCGACGGCGGCGATGACGGCGGCGGCGACGGCTTCGACGATCAGGGTGGCGCTGACGATCAAAACGGCGGCGATCCGGACGATCAGCAGCCCGATGATGATCAACCTCCAGATGACGGCCAAAATGGCGATGATCAGAACGGTGGCGATCAAGACGGCCCGCACGACGACGACAACCTCGACGACGTCTTTGCCTCCAGCGACGACCTCCCGCCAGTGGACGATGACGTTTTCTCCAGCGCCGACGATTTCCCCAACGCCCAGCCGGCCGACTTCGCTGAAGATACGGGCGGTTGGTCCGCGGACGACTATCAAGCCTCCGCAGAAAACCTATTTGGCGATCACCCGTATTTCGGCGACACATTAGTCCAGCAAAAGATCGACGAAGGTTTCCAGCCCTACCAGGACGCCGGCTTCGGCGCTGGGTTCGATCAAATAGCTCCGGGCACAGCGGACAACGTGCAGCTCTTCGAGCGCGACGGCGGATTGGTGGCCTTCGGCCTGGTCTCGCAAGCCGTCCTCCAGCTTTTGATGGCGCGTTACACCGGCATCGATTGGAACAATATCGAGGTTGCGACGCCATTCAAGGGCGAACCCGTGCCGCCCCAGCCGCTGCCGGTCGCCTTCGCAAATGTGGCCGAGCAAGACGCCGTCGATCTGCGGAAATATTGCACCCCTATCGCCGATCAGGGACAGACTGGCCGGTGCTCCGCATTCGCTTGGACTCACGCCACGGAGATGTCGCGTAACATCTTGAACGCGCCGCCGGTGCGGCTCTCCCCGAACTATACAATGCTCGAGATCCAGCGCTACCAAGGCGACGCACGCGATTACCAATACGCCTACGAAGGTGGGGATGGCACCGCCGCGGGACCGGAACCAGGCGAGCTGCTGGCCGAGCACGGAACCTGCCGTCAGGAACTATGGCCGGACGATCGCCCTACACCGACTGTCCGTGAGGAAAAACTAGAAGCGGACGCCGAGCAATATCGCCTCGAAGCCACGCCCTGGCCGATTGCTGTGGATAATGTACGCAAAGTTCTCAGCGCCGGTTGTCCCGTTCATGTGTCGCTGAACACCGGAAAGGCATTCTCCGATGTGGGCCGCGATGGTGTATTCAACGCAGCCGAGGCGGCGTCGGGAAGACACGGCCGTCACGCCATGCTAATCGTTGGCTACGTCGGAAATTTCTTTACGATTAAGAATTCTTGGGGAACGGATTGGGGCGACCAGGGGTATTGCTACGTCCCAAGGAACGTCCTGGCCGCCTCAGATCCGGAGTTTGTAGCGGTGTTGATCCGCAAACCCGAGTAGTTATCGATCCCAATCGGCGTGATGATCCCGGTAATCGCGTAAGCGGCTCAGGTCGTCGTTCAGGATGTCGCGATCCCGAGGCCGCATCCGGTTGTCGCTTACCACGCGCGACAACACACCGATTACATTGTTCAAATCGCGCTCGTCATACACATGATCGGCAAGTTTGCCTTGCAGTTGGTTTAGAGCGGCAACGGTGTCGTCGAGACGGTAATTATCTCCGCCTGACGGCCACGTAGTGGAGCGAACGTGCTCCAGGTCTTGGCGCACGTCTTCAAACAAGTGACCACGCCAATGTTCGTCATGAAAACGCGCGTCGCGATCGCTGTGATATGAATCATCGTCGCGAGGGCGATCCTGCGGCGCCGCTGTTAATGAGAGCGCGAGAACGCCCGCTCCCACCAAGCTCTTAAATAGAATGCTCTTCATAATGCGTCTCCTCTGCCCTGTTGACGTTCAGGCCGGAGGGACGCTTCATTGCTGACCGTTAGGAATCAGTGATGCGAACGTTACTTTCGCTCGATCCGCATGCCGTAGAACGAGCGATATACAAAGAAGAGGGAAATCGCCAGAAACACCGCAGCCAGCACGTCTGTGAACAGCGCGCTTTGATCCCGGGTCAGCGATACTGCCAGCTCCACCGCCAGCAGCCCGAACAGCGTGGTGAACTTGATGATCGGGTTCAGAGCTACTGACGACGTATCCTTGAACGGATCGCCCACCGTGTCGCCCACCACTGTGGCATCGTGCAGCGGAGTGCCCTTCTGCTTCAGCTCGGTTTCCACAATCTTCTTCGCGTTATCCCAAGCGCCGCCCGCGTTCGCCATGAAGATGGCTTGATACAGGCCGAAGAGGGCGATCGAAATCAGATACCCGATAAAGAAGTACGGCTCTACAAACGCAAAGGCCAGCGTCGCGAAGAACACCGTTAGGAAGATGTTGAACATGCCCTTTTGCGCGTACTGAGTGCAAATCTCCACCACCTTCTTGCTGTCGGAGACGGAAGCCTTCTCCGTGCTCTCCAGATTGATGTTGGCTTTGATGAACTCCACCGCGCGATAAGCGCCCGTGGTCACGGCCTGCATGGAAGCGCCGGTGAACCAATAAATCACCGCGCCGCCGGTGATCAAGCCCAGCAAAAATGGGTAGTAAAGAATCGATAGCTTTGCCAGCTGATCGGCCTGAAGTTTATTGGTCAGGGCAACGATGATCGAGAAAATCATGGTGGTTGCGCCTACCACGGCGGTTCCAATCAGCACCGGCTTCGCGGTGGCTTTGAACGTATTGCCGGCGCCGTCGTTCTCTTCCAGATTCTCTTTGCCCATTTCGAAATCGGGTCTGAATCCGAAGTCCTTTTGGATCTCGCCCGAAATGTTAGGAATGCTCTCGATGGTCGAAAGCTCGAAAACGGATTGCGCGTTATCGGTGACAGGCCCGTAAGAATCCACCGCGATAGTCACCGGACCCATACCAAGAAACCCGAACGCTACTAGGCCGAACGCAAATACCGCGGGCGCGAGCATAATCGCCTCAAACCCCTGAGTGCTAATCCAGGCTCCGGTTGCCATCAAGGCCAGCATCGCCATTCCCAGCCAGAATGCGCTGAAGTTGCCGGCCACCAAGCCGGACAAAATGTTGAGCGACGCGCCGCCTTCTTCAGAAGAAGTCACAACTTCGCGAACGTGCCGCGAGTGCACTGAAGTGAAGGCTTTTACCAGCTCGGGGATAATTGCGCCCGCCAGGGTCCCGCAAGTAATCACTGAAGAGAGCTTCCACCACAACGTTGTATCGCCACCCAGATTCGGAATGATTTGGCTCGAGACCAGATACGTTGCGGCGATGGAAATCGCCGAAGTGAGCCATACCAGCGACGTAAGCGGCGCTTCGAAGTTCATCTTGGCGGCGTCTTTGTAGCGGCTCTTGGCGACAGCATCGTTGATGAAGTACGAAATCGCCGATGAAACCACCATCATCACGCGCATTACGAAGATCCAGACCAGCAGTTGCACCTGAACCAGCGGGTTGCTGACAGCCAGCAGGATAAAGGTGATGAGCGCGACGCCCGTCACGCCGTACGTTTCGAATCCATCCGCGCTGGGGCCCACCGAATCGCCCGCGTTATCGCCGGTGCAATCCGCGATGACGCCCGGGTTGCGCGCGTCGTCCTCTTTAATCTTGAATACGATCTTCATCAAGTCCGCGCCGATGTCGGCAATCTTGGTGAAGATTCCGCCCGCCACGCGCAGCGCTGCCGCGCCCAAAGATTCGCCAATCGCAAACCCGATGAAGCAAGCGCCGGCGTAATCGCCCGGAACGAATAGCAAAATGAACAACATCAACACCAGCTCAATGCTGATCAGCATCATTCCGATGCTCATGCCCGCCTTCAGCGGAATCGAATTGCAAGGCCACGCTTTGCCGGTCAAGCTGGCGAACGCCGTGCGAGAGTTGGCGAAGGTGTTGACGCGGATGCCGAACCAAGCCACACCGTAGCTGCCCGCAATGCCGATCAAGCTGAACAGGAGAATGATGGGAAGCGTCACAGCCACCGATTTGCCCGGCACCGGAGCCAGCCACCCGAAATATGCGCTGATGATCACCGCGATGAATATCCACAGAACCAGCAAAAACTTGCCTTGCGTGATCAGGTACGTTTTGCACGTCTCATAAATGAGCTCGGAAATCTCGAGCATGGACTTGTGCACCGGCAGATTCCGCAATTGCGTGTAGGTGGCGATGCCAAACAGCAGACCTAGCGCGCACACCAATAGCCCCCACATCAACAAGGTGCGCCCGTTGGTGCCACCCAGAAAGGTGGCTTGCGTTAGATCGGGCAATACCAGGTTGGCTTCGCCCCCAGGCGCACCCGCTTGTGCGAACGCCGGCACGGGCACGCTCATCATAATCAAGGCCGCTAACAAAAGCGGCAAGACGATAAACAAGGCGCGCCGGCGACCAGGCAGGCAGACTGTCAGCATTCGATCGATTCCTCCATAAAATTTCGGAAGCCTCCCGAAGGGAGACGAACAGACGGGTATTGCTAAATCCCTAAATACCTTGGATCACGATACCGCACTGGACAGGAAGGTGCAACCGAGAAATGCATGCATACAGGACGCCCGCTGCTCAGATCACCTCTAGAATCAGACACTTGAGATAAAGCGTCTCGGGTACTGTGAGTAAAACCGGATGGTCCTGGGCCTGCATGCGTCTTTCGAGTACCCTCAGTTTCCGCCCCGTATCGAGCGATGCGGAAGCCACAATCTCCAGTAGCGCTGCCTCGCTTAAATGATGCGAGCAAGAACACGTCACCAGAATCCCGCCCGGAGAGAGCAGTTCGAGCGCACGGCGATTGATCTCGCGATAACCACGAATGGCCGCTTCCACGTTCTGCCGCGCTTTCGCAAAAGCCGGCGGATCCAGGACGACCATGTCAAAACTCCGCCGCCCTGACGCGTGTCCTGCCAGCAGCTCAAACACATCCGCTTCGCGGAGCTCGATGTTCGCGATGCCGTTCGCTTCCACGTTCAACCGCGCTGCCCGCAGAACCGATTCGGAACTGTCCACCGCCTCCACGCTTTCGCATCGCGCCGCCAAATGTAGTGCGAAGCCCCCCGTGGATGTGAAACAATCCAGAGCCCGGCCGCGTGCATACTTCGCCGCCGCTATGTAGTTCTCCCGCTGGTCGAGGAAAATGCCGGTCTTCTGTCCGTGCAGCAGGTCAGCGTGCAGCGTCAGCCCGTTCATCCGAACGGCAACCATCTCCGGAACCTCACCCGCCACCACACTGGATTCAAGCGGAAGCGCTTCGCGTTTCCGAACCGCAACGTCGTTCCGTTCCGCGATGCCGCGCGGCGCAAAACGCTCTTCCAAACAGCTTATGATCTCGAGCTTGGCGCGATCCATGCCTTGATCCAGCGTCTGCAAAGTGAAGTAGTCGCCATAGCGGTCGATCACCAGGCCCGGCAGTTGATCGCCTTCACCGTGCACCAGCCGATAGGCTTCGGATTCCGCTACCACTCGTTTGCGATACGCCTCGGCCTGCGCGATTCGCCGCAAGAAAAACGCGCGGTCAATGGTCTCCTTGCGATCCGAAAGCATCCGCAATGAAATTTGCGAGGCGCTGCTATAATGCGCGGTCCCTAACGCCGCGTTTTTTGGATCGACCACCAGCACTGCTTCGCCGGGTTCCGCTTCCCCGCGTTCCAGCACGTCGCTCGAAAAGATCCAGGGATGCCCCGATGCAATCCGGTTGGCGCCTTTCCGATTGATCCGCACAGTGTGCAAGACTCCAGTCTAGGCGAATGAAAAACAACTGGAGCAAATCCACCCGGCAAGATCGTCTTCTCAGCTTCTTCCTTGCATTTCTGGTGCTGATGACTGTCCTGTATCCGATGCTCGGCCCATCGCGCCCAGGGCGAATCGTGATAGACGTCATTTTCGCGCTCATGCTGCTCTCGGGCGCCATTGCGACCCTGGACCGGCCATGGCTGATGGCGCTCATCATTACTTTGAGCATTCTGGAATACGCGGCGGATTTGTTCGTTGAATTCAACCCTGCGTTCAGCTTCCGGGGCTGGGACACCGCGCTCAAGGTGTCAGGCTTGGCCATTCTCGTGGTTATGACGCTGAAGCAAACATTTCTTCCCGGCCCGGTGAGCGTGCACCGGGTTATGGGTGGCGTGGCTGCCTATTTATTGATCGGTGTGACCTGGGCTTTCATGTACAAGCTGCTCATGCAGGAGATCCCAGACGCCATTCACTTCCAAACGCCGCTCGCGCCGGGCGTCAATACGGGCGAACCGTCCCGTCTGCTCTACTTCAGTTTTGAGACTCTCACCACCGTATCTTATGGTGACGCGTATCCAGTGCAGCGCATCGCACGATCGCTGGCTATAGCAGAAGCGCTAATCGGCCAACTGTACCCCGCGATCCTGATCGCAACATTGGTAGGCAGGGCGTTGCAGGAGCGCCGCGATTAAGCGCCGCCCCCAGCCAACAACCAATAACCAACAACTGTCTTTCTTAGTTGTTATTGACTTGCACTTTGATCGCTTTGGGCTTGGCGACCTCTTTCTTAGGCAGGGTGATGTTAAGCACGCCCGCTTTGTATTCCGCCTTCACGTTTTCGGCGTCGACGGTATCCGGCAGTGTGAAATAGCGGACGAACGTTCCGTAGCTCCGCTCCAGCCGGTGGAAGCCCTTGTTGTTCTCTTCCCGCTCGAACTTCCTTTCGCCCTTCACAGTTAGAGTGCCGTTCTCCACCTGGACGTCGATGTCTTTCATGTCCACGCCGGGAACGTCGGCCTTCAAGACCAACTCGTTTTCGGTCTCCAAGATGTCTACCGCTGGAGACCACGGGCGAGTCTTGCCTCCGTCATCGCTCAACAGACGATTGATGCTGTCCTGGAATAGCCGAAGCCCGCTCGGAAACTCGTCGTTCTCCGTGAACGGGGCGTATTTGATAAGTGGCATAGTGTTTGATCCTCTCAATATCTGACTACATACACAGTATAAAACATGAGTTGCTTGCTGTCAATATACGTGCCAGGGCTTTTTTCGGCAGATTTTTGTATCTCCGACCAAAAAGGTCCGCTATACTGTGATAAGGTCATGGACGCCCTACAATCGGGAGTCCTTGACGTGCTCTGCCCGGGAGGCAGATACTGGTTGATGCTGCAAATGAGTGTCAACAGCGAACCAAGCGCTGTGCCGATAGCTCCCGGTGCGCGTACACTCGCACAACTCCGCGAGGGAGAAGCCGGTGTGCTCGATCGCCTCGATCTGCCGGAAGACATCGCGCGCCGCTTGATGGAACTCGGCTTCTTGCCAGGCCACATCATCGTTCCAGCTCGCTCGGCGCCCGGCGGCGAACCCCGAGTTTACCGCGTCGACGGCTCCGAAGTCGCACTCCGCCGTGAGACTGCATCGCGATTGATCCTGCGGGCATCGAATGACCCGAGCGTCTTATGACGGCGGCGAAGGTTACGCGATGAGCGAGTGCCACGACTGTGACGGATGCGCTGTTGCAGTAGCGCCAACTCCAGCGCACAAGGGCGCGCGTACACACGTGGTCGCCATTATCGGGCCGCCCAACTCGGGCAAGTCGACGCTCTTCAATCGCCTCACCGGTCTGCGCCAAAAAGTCGCCAACTTCCCCGGCGTCACCGTCGAACAACGCGTGGGCAAAGCCAAAATGAATGGCGCTTCGAACCACCACGACGTGGTCCTGGTCGATCTCCCCGGAGTCTACAGCCTCAATCCGCGCTCGGAAGACGAGCAAGTCACGCGGGATGTCCTGGCGGGAAACATGCCAGGCGTTCCCAAGCCCGACGCCCTGCTGCTGATCCTGGACTGCACCAACCTGGGCCGCCATCTGGTGCTGGCCGCGCCGATTCTCAGCCTGAAGCTGCCCACGCTGGTCATCCTCAACATGGCCGACGATCTCAAGAGCCGCGGCGGCCACGTGGATACGGCCGAGCTCGCCACCGAACTCGGATCGCCGGTGGCCCTCATTAGCGCCGCCAAGGGACAAGGTGTTGAAAAAGTCTTCCAGTTCATGGAGGGCACTTCCGCCGGCACCACGTCGCTCGCGCCGCCGCGAATGGAGCTGCCCGTCCTGCAAGACATTCCACGCTGCCGCCAGTGGGCGCACGACATTGGAACCGGAGCGGCCTATCGAGCCCCCGCGCCGCCCATTTGGACGCGTCGTTTGGATTCCGTCTTCCTGCATCCCATCGCCGGCCCGCTGATCTTCCTCATCGTGGTTGCCGGAGTTTTCCAGACCATCTTTACGGGCGCCAAACCCCTGATGGACGGTCTGCAGGCCCTGATTCAAACCTCCGGGCAGTGGATCGAACACATTCTTCCGCCTTCCATCTTTCGTTCGCTCTTGGTCGATGGCATTTGGAGCGGCGTCGGCGCAGTCATTGTCTTTCTGCCCCAGATCCTGCTGCTGTTTCTGTTCATCGGGATTCTCGAGGACTCCGGCTACCTCGCTCGCGCTGCCCTCATAGCGGACCGCACCATGTCGAAGTTCGGCCTACAGGGCAAGTCGTTCATCCCTCTGATCTCGGCGTATGCCTGCGCTGTTCCGGCCATCATGGCCACCCGCACCATCGAAAATAAACGCGACCGCCTGGCCACCATCCTGATCGCTCCGTTCATGACCTGCTCGGCGCGCCTTCCCGTATACACGCTGATCATTGCGGCCTTCATCGCCGATCGTCCGCTGCTCGGCCGATTGTTCGGGATGCAGGCTGGAGCGCTGCTCGGACTCTACGTGCTCGGTTTCGTAGCCGCCATCGCCACCGCGCGTCTCCTGAAATCTTCGATCCTGAAAAGTGAGCGCGTGCCGTTCGTCCTCGAAATGCCGCCGTACCGCTGGCCCACCCTGCGATCACTCAGCCTGCGATTGATCGACCGCTCGAAGATTTTCCTGCGCCGCGCAGGCACCGTGATCCTGCTTGTAATCGTGGTTCTGTGGGTCCTCGAAAATCTACCGGTGAAAAATGGCCAGCCGCCCGAGATCGAACATAGCTTCGCAGGCATGATCGGCCACGCCGTGGAGCCCGCTATCAAGCCCCTGGGATTCAACTGGAAGATCGGCATCGGGCTGATCAGTTCCATCGCCGCGCGCGAAACCATCGTCGGAACCCTCGGCACCATCTACGGCAAGGAAGGTACGTCGGAATCGGAGGGGCTCCGCCAAGCACTGCGGAGTGATTTGAGTCCCGGCGGCGCAGTCGCGCTCCTGGTTTTCTTTGCCTTCGCGATGCAATGCATGTCGACTATCGCGGTCGTGCGCCGGGAAACGGGGGGCTGGAAGTGGCCCGCCATCCAATTCGCCTATATGACTTTCCTGGCCTACATCTGCGCCCTGATCACCAACCAAATTGTGCGCTCCGGCATCTTTACCTAACTGCTCCGCATCTCATATCCCTGCTAGCATAAATTTTCATGCACAACGTGATCATCGTCGGCTCCGGCTGCGCCGGCAACACCGCCGCCATCTATGCCGCCCGCGCCAATCTGAAGCCCCTCGTCGTCGCTGGACACGAGCCCGGCGGCCAGCTCTCGCTCACCACGCTGGTCGAAAACTTCCCTGGATTTCCCGAGGGCGTCGAAGGCCCTGTCCTGGTTGAAAACATCAAGAAGCAGGCCGAGCATTTCGGCGCCGAGTACCTGCACGGCACCGTCATCGAAGCCGATCTTTCCAAGCGTCCCTTCCGCCTCAAAGTGGATCACGAGTGGGTGGAAGCTCGCACGCTGATTATTGCCTCGGGCGCATCGGCGCGCTGGCTCAATCTCCCCAACGAGCAGAAGCTCATCGGCCACGGCGTCTCGAGTTGCGCCACCTGCGACGGCTTCTTTTATCGCGGCAAGAAGATTATGGTGGTGGGCGGCGGCGACTCCGCCATGGAAGAGGCCAATTTCCTGACGCGCTTCGGCGAAGAGGTCGCGCTGGTGCATCGCGGCGAAAACTTCCGAGCGTCGAAGATCATGGTGGAGCGGGCGCGCAACAATCCCAAGATCAAGTTCCTGAATAACACCGTCGTCGAAGACGTCTACGATGCCAACCAGCACCTGGTCACCGGCGTAAAGCTGCGCAACGTCAAAACGGCTGAAGTCTGGGAGCGCGACGTCGACGGCTTCTTCGTCGCTATCGGCCATATCCCCAACACCGCGCCTTTCGCTGGCCAAATCGATCTCGATCCCGACGGCTACGTCATTTCGCATGGCGGCGCGCGCACCAACATCACGGGCGTTTTTCACGCCGGCGACGTGCAGGACCGGACCTATCGACAAGCGATCACGGCATCAGGCGCCGGATGCATGGCCGCCATCGAAGTGGAGCGCTTCCTCGAAGCCGAGGGGCACTAGAGCAGGGTAGCAGGCGCATGCGTCGAACATATACAATCGCTGCATGCGCAAAGTGATTCTCGGCGCGGCCATCACGCTCGATGGCTACCTCGCCCGGCCTGACGGCACGTTGGATTACCTGCACATGACCGAGGATGGCTCCGCCGACTTGGCGCGTCTCTTCGCCAGCGTGGACACCATCCTCTTCGGCCGCAAAACCCTCGACGCCGTCGTCGCCATGACCGGCGGCTCCTACAAGTCTCCAGTGAAAGCCCCTACCTATGTCTTCTCGCGAACTCAGCCACCCGGCGAGCGCGACGGCGTCATCTTCACCAACCAGTCGCCCGCGGCCTGGCTACGCAAAATTCGCGCCCGCCCCGGCAAGCATATCTTCCATATGGGCGGCGGCGAACTGGCCCGCAGCTTTCTCAAAGCCGACTTGATCGACGAGCTGTCTTTCAGCGTGGTTCCCATCTTGCTCGGGCGCGGCCTCCCGCTCTTCCCCGCAGGCTTCCCGCAGCGCGACTTCACTTTGGTGGAAAATAAGACTTATTCGAAGAACCAAGTAGCGCTGACGTACCGGCGCGTTCGCTCGAACAGGAAACGTAAATGAGAAATTCACTCTGGCTCACATTGATTCTCTGCTCGGCGGCTATTGCGCAAAGCACCGGTTCCATCACCGGGACTCTTCTCGATTCGATCGGCGACCCCATCGATAACAACGCCGTGCAAGCGAAGAACGCCCAGTCAGGTGCGATTTTCAAGGCCACCACTTCCGCTGCGGGCAAATATACTATCGCCGATCTGCCGCCCGGTAACTACGACGTCTCGGCCGCCGTACCTGGTCTCCGAGCTTTTGAGAAAAAAGGCGTTGCGGTCCAAGCCTCCCAAACCGCGTCGCTCGACATTCGTCTGGGTGATACCACTCAGCTCAACACGCTCGGCGAAGATCGCTTCAGGATAGCCGCCGACATGAAGAGGCACGCTCCGCCCTCGGGCCCGACGCCGCGCACCGTTGACGGGAAGCCCGATCTTTCCGGCGTCTGGTGGCAGCCCCGCACCGTCGACCCCGGCAAACCCGAGTTTCTTCCCGCGGCGCTTGCGATCCAAAAGCAGCGCCAGGACGCCAACGGCAAGGACAGCCCGCAGGCGCATTGCCTGCCATCCGGCCCGCTTCGAAACGGCCCGCTGTGGGAATTCGTTCAGAGCAAGGATTACCTGGTTTATATTTCAGACGACGAGAGCCCTGGATTCCATCAGATCTATCTCGACGGCCGCAGCCATCCCGCCGATCCCAACCCGGCTTGGTACGGCCATTCCATCGGACATTGGGACGGCGACACGCTGGTGGTGGATCGCGTCGGCTTCGATGAGCGAGTTTATCTCGATATCGAATCACATCCGCATTCGGACAAATTGCACATCATCGAGCGCTATCATCGCCCCGACCTCGGCCATCTCGAAATCGAAATCACCGTCGACGACCCCGGCGTGCTCGCCAAACCTTGGACCCAGAAACGCATCGCCGATCTCGCGCATGAAGAGATCTTCGAATTCATTTGTACTGAGAACAACCGCGACGTCCAGCACCTGGTGGGCAAGTAGCGCCGCCTGGCTCAGATCTCGGGATAGAACTCGAAAAACGCATCCAGCGATTGCATCAACTGCTTGCGAATCTCGTCTTCGCCGCCCTCCAGCAGATGCATGGTCACTTGCGCCTTCTTGCCGCTCTTGAGCGTGACTTCCGCGTCCCCGACTTTTTCGAGTTCGTCCGCCGGAAGCAGACGCATGCCGTAGATGAGCGCAAGTTTGGCCATGCCTCATTCTAGCGAGGCGTGCCAATCCGCCTGGAAAGATCTGGTAGGGACGGGCAGATTCGAACTGCCGACCTGTCGCTTAGGAGGCGACCGCTCTATCCATCTGAGCTACGTCCCCGACGATGTTCCTTAATTGATTCTAAGACACTCGGCCGTCATCGGGCCGCCGCCACATCCTAAAGAGGCAGGTCTACGGTGATCGGCGCGTGATCGGAAACCCCATCCGGTACGGCATTGTTCAGATCGCGCATGGTCATCGGGAAATGTGGCGCGAATTGATAGCTCATCCCTTCGCCACGCGGCCTCGTGATGTAGGGCTTCACGAAAAACCAATCCAGCTTGTAACGGCCCACCAATCCGCCAAAATCGCGCTTCACCGTAAACGTCGGCTCGAATCCTTTGCGCGCCCGCTGGTTGCTGTTGGCCAGCGTTCCACTCTTCTCGTGCAGGTTGTGCTCCGTCTCCCCGCGAAAATCAAAGGCTTTGTGGTCCACGAAGCGAAATTGCTCGACGTGCCGGAACAGGCGCGCCTCCTTGTTGGCGCCAATGATGGGAAGATGCGTTGCGGTCGGGTCCAGATAATTCTTGTAGTAGGTTACTGGCGTTAGCGCTGCCAGCGGCAGAGCAGCGGGCGTTCCCCATTTCAGTCCTTGAGTTATCCAAAATTCGTAGTTCTTCACGCGCTTGAGAATCTCGCGGCGAATCGACGTCGGTGTGCCATCCATTCCAGTAGTGTTTAAGTCGCCGGCCAAGATCACCGGATTCTCCACCTCTTTGATTCGGGAAAGCAGCGCGTCCATTTGCTTGGTCCGGCATTCGGGCTTGCACTTATTCTCCAGATGAACGTTGACCACCGTCGCCGACCCGCCCGGCAAATCCGGAATGCTCACGTCGGCGATAATGGCCATTCGTCCGCCCCGGCGCACTTCCCGTTCGATTCGCTCCAGGAAAACTTTGTTGGCGGCCAGCCGCTTCCCCTTTTCGAGTTTAGATATCTCAGCTCTCTCCGTCTTATACCAGTCGTGGCAGGCCGGAAAACGGAAGATCCGGGCGTTCTGGATCGGATACCGGCTAAGTATGGCGCTGCCATGCAGACCTAAATAGCGGTCCGGATCGGGCTTCAATTCTTCCCGCAGTTCTTGAGTCAGCGCGGCGTCTTCCAGTTGGACCTTCTCCAGGGCCAGGTCGTCCAGTCGGTCCACTTCGACGAACTCGACTCCGAACACGTAGTTCATCCCCAAGGCATGCGCAAGATCCTTGGCGACGTCGCGATAACCGGTCTGCTTCATCCCCAGATCCACTTCGTTCAGTACGACGATATCGGCGTCGCGCAGCTTCGTCACTTGTTGTTCAATTTTCGTCAGCGTCGGCGCGCTAATCGTCCCACGTTCGAGCGCGGCCTGTTTGAACCCTTCGGGATCGGAGAGAGCAAGCTTGATGAGATCGAAATTCAATCCCCGCTCAATGTTCCAGGACGCCACTCGAAGGACCGGTCCGATCCCGTTCACTAAGGGCCGATGCGGAACGGCGCCCTCCAACGTGGCCGCATTGCTTAGGATCGGAGTCCTCAGAACCCTGTCGAGTTTTTCGGATAAAGCTTGTGCTGGTTGATCGGTATCCGACAAAGTGACCAACTCATCGAAGCTCAGAAACTCCGGTCCGGTGGCGGGAAGGGATTCTCTGGCGCCCCCCAATAAAGGGAGGGCCAAAAACAATAGCGCGCAAAATTGGTGTTTCATCATGGCCACCTAACGTTGCATCTTTGATGCCGCATCGCCCGACGGCCACCGAGTCGCACGCTTTCGTCAGCCCGTTCGATCTCGTCAGCGCGTTCCCACGACGATGCGCGTATCTTCAGCGGGTTGGAGGCAACGCGTTTTGGAGTATCGATTGCCCAATCGAGAAGAGAGAGAAGGCAATCATCATGAACAAACAAATATTTCTGGGTGTTGCGATGCTCGCGGCATTCATGCAGCCAGCACCTGCTAACCCTGTGTCGCGTCGCGCCACCATCACCGGCGGCGGGGGCAGTGGTAGATGCACGATTGAAGTCACCGTGGACGCCACGGCCGAGGTTGAAGTCTTCGGCGACACGGGCCTATTGACAACCACCTCGGGGCAGCCGGCCGCGTGGCAGCGATTCCAGTGCAACGCACCGCTGCCTTCGAATCCCGTCGGCTTCCGCTACGTCAAGATCGGCGGCAGGGGAACCGCGCGGCTTCATCAGGATCCTCGCAGTACCGGGGGAAGAGCCGTCGTTCGCATCGACGACCCGAAAGGCGGCAGCGCTCGCTACACCTTCGATCTTCAGTGGGGTGGACTTCAATCGGGTGGTCCTGTGGGAGGCGGCTGGACGCCTGGACCGCCCCCTCCGTCGCCCGGCCATTGGCCAGGTCCGCGTCCTAGTCCGGAAGGATTCCCGATGGCGAGGACAATTCGCGTCTGCCAGGATTCCGTGACTAGCCGCCTCAATCGACATGGCTACCAATACGTCACTTTTGAGAACACGCTTCCCGTTAACAATCCCGGACGCAACGATTGGGTCACTGGCAGGGCAAATGGAACACGAGGATTTGGAACTACGCGGTTTTCGTTCTCGTGCTCAGTGGACTTCGACTCGGGAAGGGTCCACTCGGTGCACGTACATCGTGGCCGGTAAATGTAGCTGTATTTGAATTTTTCGAAACGTAAAAGGAGATCAATATGATCAAGTACATTTGTGCAATCGCAGTACTGACAACAACCATGGCCTTCGCTCAGAACGACCCAGCGACGGCGCGTATCAACAAGGAGGTTCGCCACGAACTGGTGATGCTTCCGTATCTCGATGTGTTCGACAACCTGGCGTACCGCGTCGACGGGAATTGCGTAACGCTAGTGGGTCAGGTGACCCGCCCGACGTTGAAGACGGATGCCGAAAGAGTTGTGAAGGGCATCGACGGCGTGGATAAAGTGGACAACCAAATTGAAGTGCTGCCGCTCTCTCCCCATGACGATCGGCTGCGGCTTTCGCTCTATCGGGCGATTTACGGCTTCAGCTCCATGAATCGCTACGCCCTGCCGGTGATCAAGCCGATCCGCATTATCGTGAAGAACGGCAACGTCACCCTCGAGGGAGTGGTCGACAACCAGGCAGATAAGAGCGTCGCGTACATCCGCGCCAACGGAGTGCATGGCGTCTTCTCGGTAACCAACAATCTTCGGGTTGGGGAATGATCCGGGGATCCATTTCGAGTTGGTCTCGCGTCTTAACCATCGCACTGCTCGCAGCCTTGGTGGGCTGCGGGTTCAAAAGTCAGCCGGCTCCGCCCACGGTGAAAATCGTGGAGGTGGAGCCGGCTGACGCCGACATTTATGTCGAGTTCCTGGCGCAGACTTTCGCCAGGAACATGGTCGCGTCCCAGGATCCGATTTGGGTGCGATTCAAGATCAGTGAAGCGCAGGTTCTTTCTCTCATGCAAAAGACCCATGGGCCGGCGGACAACGGCCCCAGGCTGGAACTGATCCTGTCCGATAATTCCATCCATCCGCATTCTGGACAGGTAGCGAGTTCGCTCAATCCGCCGGACCCTCGGACAGGCACGTTGGAATTGCAGGCAGAATTTCCCAATCCAGAGCGCCGCTTGCTGCCGGGCCGCTTCGGACGCGTCCGCTACGTCACCGAACATCGCAACGATGCGATTCTGATTCCACAACGAGCCGTCCAACAGAACAACCGGAGCCAAACCGTGTTCGTCGTCGGCAAGGGAGATAGGATCCAAACACGCATGATCAAAACCGGTCCGCGCGTCGGCGATGACTGGCTGATCGAACAAGGTCTTGAGCCTGGAGATCGCGTGGTGGTGGAGAAATTCCCAACGCTGCGTCCCGGCATGGTGGTCCATCCGATTCCCCATCCGGGACTCTGAGATTGGTCCGGGCGCCGGCGATCGCCTCGCTCTGCCCGAATCTTATGCCGACGCGAATGCAGCGTGCCCGGTCCCGCTCCTGCCCCGTGCTTCGTCTGCTGCGGACTCGATCCCAAGCCGCCGCATCTTGGAAACCAAAGTTGTTCGTGCGATTCCCAAACGGGCCGCGGCGCCATGCCGCCCACCCACCACCCACTTGGTTTCCTGCAGAGTTTGCAGAACATGGTCCCGTGTGGCGTCCTCCAGCGTCTTGCTGTTCTTGGGCAGGCTATTCTTGTGGGTCCGGAGTTCACCGAGCGGTGGTTCAAATACCGGACCCTCGGAAACAATCACACCGCGCTCAACGAAATTCTGGAGCTGGCGGACATTGCCTGGCCAATCGTAAGCCACCATGGCCGCCATCGTTTCCGACGGGATGATCTCCACAACCTTGCTCATGCGCTCAGAGTACTTAGCAACGAAATGCCGAACCAGCGCCGGAATATCCTCGGGACGATCGCGCAGCGAGGGCAGGGAAATCGGGAACACACTCAGGCGGTAGTATAGATCGGCGCGGAATTCCTTATCTTCCACCATCTGCGTCAGGTCGCGATGCGTCGCCGCAACTACACGTACGTTCACCCGAATGCTCCGCGTGCTGCCCACGCGTTCGAACTCCTGCTCCTGCAGTACCCGCAGTAGCTTTACTTGCAGATCCAGGGCAAGATCGCCAATCTCGTCAAGGAAAAGCGTTCCGCCGTTCGCCATTTCGAAGCGGCCAATGCGCTGCGTCAAGGCTCCCGTGAAAGCACCGCGCTCATGGCCGAACAACTCGCTCTCGATCAAGCCGGCGGGAATCGCCGCGCAATTCAATTTAACGAAGGGACCATTGCGCCGGGAACTCAAGTCATGAATCGCCTGCCCAACCAGCTCCTTGCCAGTGCCAGTTTCGCCCTGAATAAGAACAGTGGAGTCGGTGGGCGCTACCACGGCGGTCTGTTTCATTACTGACGTCAGGAGCCGGCTGCTTCCGATGATTCCATGCGGAGCCGAGTCCCGCTCATCTTTTTCTCGAATAAGTGAATTCCAGGTCATGTTCTATGCTCCTTCTCAAACATCGTAGGCCGGATCAGTACTGAATGAAATCCTCTTTTGGTAGCAGATGGCTACTCATTATTCAGACTTAGTAACTGAACCGCAACGCGTGAGCGTGCGGCCACTGCTCATTCAGAAATGAGCCGCGCGCGTGTGAGCGAGCGGTTACTGTTCGATTGCCGATTGGATTGCCCTGAACAAAGGTTCCCGGCGGACGGGTTTGCTCAAGAATTCGATCGCTCCGCCCTTAAGCGCCCGCTGGTGTGAGACCTCATCAGCGTGGGCGGTGATAAAGATGATGGGGATGTCGCGACCCTCGCGATTCAAACGATTCTGGAGCTCGAAGCCGCTCAGTCCAGGTAAATTAACGTCCAGGATTAGACACGCGGTGTCATGCAAGCGCTCAGAAGCCAGGAATTCTTCCGCGGACCCGAACGCGTCGACATCCAGTTGAACCGACCTCATCAGGCTCTTCAGAGCCTCGCGGATCGAAGCGTCATCATCGATAATAGAGATGCGGCGGGACGCCTTGTTCCCCGTTGCCACACTCCTCGCGTTCTGTTCCGCAAACTTCATCTGGATTCATGATAAGCGCTATCCCGGCCTGATTCTATCCTCCGTTGGTAGCAGATCGTTGCTTAGAAAGTGCACGTCGCGGGACCTTGCGCTGGAGTGACAGATTGTGAAAACATGCGCAAATATGAGCACTACTGCCGTCCCGGTTCACGACGTAACCGCTGTAGTTCCCTTGCTAATGGTCACCAGCATGGAACGATCACTCGCCTTCTACATCGAGGGCCTCCGATTCACCATAAAGAATCGCTGGGTCCCGGACGGCCGGCTGCGCTGGTGCTGGATTTCGCTTGGCGGCGCCGCTCTCATGCTTCAAGAAGCCATTGATTCCAGTCGCCAGAAGATGGCCGCCGCGGGCGTTCTCGGCAACGGTGTTTCGTTGCACTTCCGGTGCAGCGATGCTCTGGCCATTTATCATGACGCTGCAGCTCACGGCATCCATGCGCTTCGGGAGCCGCAAGTTGGCAACTTCTCCTGGGAGGTCGTCTTCGCGGATCCCGACGGCTACAGCATTCACTTCGCCAGCCCGACGGACCTGCCCGAAGAGACTCTGCTCTCTCAAATCAAGACTTGATGCGGGTTCCTTGGTTAAGCTTTTCCGACATTTTGACCAGCTCGGCCAGCGATTCCGCTCCCATCTTTTCCATCACTCGTCCGCGGTGCGTCTTGATGGTTAGCTCGCTGGTGCCTAGCTCGGCGCCGATCTGCTTATTGAGCAACCCGGACGCAACCAGGTTCAGCACTTCCTTCTCGCGAGGCGTCAGCGAATCGTAGCGGGAGCGGAGCTCGGCCATCTGCGCGCGCTCAGCCCACGCCACGCGATCTTTCGCAATTGCGTCCTGGATTGCATCCAGCAGCTCTTGACCGCGGAACGGTTTGGTGAGAAACTCCACCGCCCCCGCTTTCATGGCGCGTACTGTCATAGGGACGTCCGCGTGGCCGGTAATGAAGATGATCGGGATGTGGACGCTGGCTTGAGCCAAGTCACGTTGCAGTTCCAGCCCGCTTGCGTCAGGGAGCCGCACATCCAGCACCAGGCAGGCCGGCGCCTCCGGGCGCTTGGTGTCGAGAAACTCCCGGGTCGACCCAAAAGTCTGCACCCGCAAGCCTACCGACGCGATCAGCCTTTGAACGGCTTCACGAACTGATTCATCGTCATCAACCACATATACGATCGGATCGGACTCGTTCATGACGTGCTTTCACGATCCGCTGGCAGCGTAACGGGCAGCGTGAATTGAAGCGTCGCGCCATAGTCGCTATTGCCGCTGGCCCACAGCCGGCCCCCGTGGGACTCGATGATGGAATGGCTGATCGACAAGCCCATCCCCATCCCTTGAGCCTTGGTGGTGAAGAATGCGTCGAAAATTCGTTTCTCATTTTTCGGATCGATGCCAATGCCCGAATCCCGTACAGCCACCAGCACCTCGTCGGAGTTGCGCATCTCGGAACGGATCACCAGGAGCCGTCGCCGGTCGTTGACTTCGCTCATCGCTTCGATGCCGTTCAGGATCAGATTCGCGATCACTTGCTGCAGTTGGACCCGGTCGCCCATCGTGGCCGGGAGGTCGGCGCCCAGTTCAGTCTGAATCACAACCTCGTTCCTCAAAGCCGCCCCTTCTGTGAGACTACCCACCTCGCGTATCAGGTCGTTGATTTGCAGCTCCGATCTTTCAGGCGTGCCCTTGGTGAACATCGCGCGAATGTGCCGCACTACATCGCTGGCGCGCGTCCCTTGTTGCGCGATGCTTTCCACTGCGGCCCGCGCCTCCCCAAGATTCGGCGGGTCGCTCGAGAGCCACATCATGCAGGCATCGGCATTGGTGACCACCGCGGCCAGCGGTTGATTTACTTCATGGGAGATGGATGCCGCCAGCGCGCCCATCGCGCTCATTCGGGTCATGCGAGCAAGCTCGGCCTGCGCTTCGTAATACGCCTCCTCCGCGCGTTTTCGCTCAGCCATTTCCGCAATCAACTGCTCATTGGTCTGCCTTAGTTCGGCGGTCCGTTCCTCTACTCGCAGTTGAAGTTCATCGCGGACATATTGGAGCTCGGACTCTGCGTGTTTCCGCCACGAACTGAACCAACCAACCACCAGTGCGGACGCTGCAAACTCGATGAATAACGGTAAAGACTGTCGATCAACTGTAAAGGAATAAACCGGGGGCGTGAAGAAGTACGCCACAGCCGTAGCGCTGAGGATGAAGGCGAGCCCGCCGGGCCACTTTCCGCCGATCCACGCACTCACCACCACGGCTATATAGAAAAACAAAAACCCCGCCGTCGAAACGACACTCTGTAAAAGCAAGGTGAGGCCCAGCGCGGCTGCTACCAGCACCACCGCCAATCCATAGTGAGAGATCGCGCGAGCTACAGGAATGTTTTCCGTGCGGACCATCCTTGAGGTTACCCAATCCAGGAGCGAACCGTCCGGTCGATGGGACGCATCGCGATCAACGCGTCGCACGGTTTCGTCCCGCCCCACACGACCTTCTATCGTCGCTGTGCATTTGTAAAGGGTTGCCTTCGGCTCGCAAATTGCCCTTTCGATAGGCCGTGATTGTAATTTCCAAAAAGGAGAAAAAGAGATGAGTAGATTGCAAACGAAAATGGTCTTGTTAACCGGCCTCGCGGCCATGGCCCTGTTGCCTGGCGCCCGAGCTGATGAATGGACCCAGAGAACTGTAGTTACATTCAGTGGCCCGGTCGAAATGCCGGGACAAATATTGCCTGCCGGGACATATGTTTTCAAGCTGGCCAGTTCCCAGTCGAACCGCCACATCGTTCAGGTCTTCAACAAGAAGGAAGACCATATCTTCGGAACGTTCCTTGCGATTCCCAATTACCGTCAGCGTCCTTCGGACAAAACCATCATTCGGTTCGAGGAGCGGGCTGCCGGATCACCCCAAGCCATCAAGGCCTGGTTCTACCCGCACAAGAACTACGGTCATGAATTTGTATATCCGAAGGCCGAGGCTCTCGAGTTAGCCAAAGCAAACAAGACGCCAGTTCCGTCCATGCCGGCCGAACCGACACCCAATACGACCAGCCCTACAGCTGCGATGAACGCCCCGGCAATTGCGGCGTTGATCGTGATTCCCCTGAAGAGTGAAAAACCAAGCGGCGAGGAAGTCGAGCTTGCTGACGCTTCCGCGCCGGCTCCCGAACTACCCGAGACTCTGCCATCGACCGCATCCACGGTGCCTCTGATTGGTCTCATGGGCTTGCTGTCGGTGGGAGCCGCGATCACTCTGCGGCTTGCTGCGGCAAGAGCGAAGTGACCTACGCGAGCCCGGAGCTTTCCACGCTCCGGGCTCTCCCTTTTAGAAGCTACCGGGCACCGGTCAGCGCCTTCAAATACCGGTAATAAAATTCGACGCCGTCATAAAATGACTTCTCGGGTAGGCGCTCGTCTTTGCCATGCGCCCGTACATCGTCCTGATCCAGCGCGACGCCAGATACCCCGTAGCTCGGTATCCCCGCCGCGATCGTATACACGCTATCCGACGCGCCCGTCTCCATTTCCGGAATCACCGGCGCGCTCGGCCACATAGAATCCGTCACCCGCTGCAGCGGCTGCATCACTTCCGCCGGCGGCAATATCGGTGCAAAGGCCTTGCTATCAGGCGCACGGTCGGAAACCCCTCCCGCAT
>Ga0206831_1002_pt2 | contig 94215 bp, 82 predicted proteins | sample Alteio_BWOrgCont_73_FD_152876 | JGI IMG/M metagenome (GOLD analysis project Ga0206831, IMG submission 152876) | Enriched cells from forest soil in Barre Woods Harvard Forest LTER site, Petersham, Massachusetts, United States -... | ecosystem: Environmental > Terrestrial > Soil > Temperate forest >...
CCCAACCGCCGTGCTGGCCAATCCCAAGCTCGGCCGCGTGTATGCCCTGACGCCGGATAACGGCTCGGTTCATGAGATTCTCACCGGCAACCTGACCTTCTCGCGCAAGCTGCAAGTTGCCAGCCAGGCGTTGGAGATGCGCATCGCTCCGCAAGGAGACGCGCTGTACGTTCTATGCCGCAATCCCAGGCAATTGGTCCGTGTTGCACTCGATCCGCTGCGGACCGAGTGGACTCTCCGACTGGCCGACGACCCCGCCGACTTCGATCTTTCCCCGGACGGAGCCACCGTGGCCGTTAGCTCCGGCGCGGGATGCTCGATTGTATTCGTGGACGTATTAAATCGCAGCGCCTTTGCGCCCATGCGCACCACCGGCGAAATCGGCCTGGTGCGATTTCAGCCGCCGCACGGCGATGCCGCGCGTGCACAATCCGATTCCCGCCAACTGATCGGAGCCAACGTAAGCCAGCGCATGCTGTCGATTTTCGACGTGCCGCGCCGCCGCCTGATGGTGAACCTGCCGCTCGCCGTTCGGCCGGATCAGCTGTGCTTTAAAGCGGACGGCGGTCAAGTCTTTGTCACTGGAGAGGGGATGGACGGAGTGGTGGTGGTTTATCCATACTACACGCCGCAAATCGGCCAGACTGTACTCGCCGGTCACAATCCGGGCGCAATGGCCGTGTCCACGGCACCAGGCTATTTGTTTGTCGCGAACCCCAAATCGGCCGATGTGAGCATCCTCGATATCGAAACCGGCAAAGTGCTGGCAGTGACGCCTGTGGGCACGGAGCCTTCCTCGATCACCATCACGCCCGACGACAAATATGCTCTGATCTTGAATCAGGCATCCGGCGATATGGCGGTAATTCGAATCGCAAACGTAACTGCCGCCCGGTGGAAGAAGGGCCCGCTGTTCATGCTGATTCCAGTGGGCTCGAAACCGGTGAGCGCGGCCGTGGTTGGCATCTGACCTGCGCGAGTCAGCAAGCCGTACCTCCACTAAAAACTGAGCTCTTCGATCAGCGGCGGCCTCTGGTCGTAATCGCTGTAGCGAATCCATTTGGGACGCACCACAAAGTATGCGATCCCGGGCCAGCTTAGGTGATCGCGGCACTCGGGCCACGCGGCGAAGTACACCTGCTGAAATCGCTCAAGCTCTGCGCCAGTGGGTTGAAATGCCTCGCCTTCAAATTGGACAGTGACTTCACCCGACCACCCGACTACGAACGACGCGGCGGGATTCGCCCGTAGGTTGGCGTACTTGCGCGAGCTCGCTACCGCATCGAAAATGATTTCCAGCTCCGGCGTGACGGCGATGCCAACCAGAGCCGACTGCGGGGATCCATCTTGAGAAATGCTCCCCAAGAACTCCGAGCTTATGCCCAGCCATGAATTTGAAAACGTCCACCTTGGTCATACTGATGGAGCGCTCCAAGCCGCACTGATGATCGCAAGCCCGGCGATGGCCGCGGTTTCCGCGCGAAGAATCTCGTGGCCGAGCGAAACCGGAGACCAGCCGGCGCCTGTAATAATCGCTTCGCGCTCGCGATCGGTCCAGCCGCCTTCTGGACCAAGCAACAGCGCGACCGAATCACCCGCCCGCCGGGACGCAGGCAACACCGAAAGAATGGGCGGAGCACCCTGGGCTTCTTCAAGGACGTAACGATAATTGGCCTCGATCCCGAGCGCGTCCGCCAAAGCAACCGCTGCCTGGATCTCCGGCAATCGCGCGCGCCTCGACTGTTCGCTCGCTTCCCTTGCGATACGGTTCCATCGCACTAGGCGTTTTTCAGCAGCCTTTCTCAATCCCTTCTCCGTGCGTTCGGTTTCCAGCGGAATAATATGTCCAACCCCCAGCTCAGTGGCCTTCTCGACGATCCATTCGAAGCGCTCAAAGCGGATTAACGCCGCGAGCAATGTGGTGCGGACTTGAGGCTCCGTCGAGGCCAACCGCTCCCCGACAGCAAACGATACCCGGTCCTTGCGCGCCGTCTCCACTTCGGCCAAGTAAACGCTGTGGTTGTCCGAAATCTCGAATTTCTGGCCCGGCTCCACGCGCAATACGCGCGTCAGGTGATGGGCATCGGGTCCAATGATCTGGGCACGCCCCGATTGTACGGAATCGACGAAAAACCGGCGGCGAGCCATCAATCCACTGTACGCCCATCCCGCCTTGTAATACGAGTAACCTCTTGTCACCTAGTGTGTACACTAGGTTCTCGCCAGCGATTTTGTTACGCTGCTCCTTAGGACCCTGAATTTAGATTTCGAGCTTCCTGTGAAGCTCGCCTCGGAGCGGAAGTTGCGGCGCATTCGAAGACCGGACCGGTGGTATCTCGCCGGGGCGTTGCTGATTCTATTAGTTGTCAGCTCTGTCTCCTATCAGGAGTGGGTTGCTTTTCAACGCAGCGCGCCCCAAGTCCAGCACGGTCGTTTAGTTCTACAACAGATCGAGCAGGTATTGTCCTACACGAAGGACGCCGAGACCGGCCAGCGTGGGTTCGTGCTGACCGGCGATCCCCAATATCGGCAAGTATACGACCAGGCCATCACAGCGCTTCCCCAAGAGTTGAGCAACCTGCGCGCCTCGGTGGCAGACGACGACGCATTGCGCGCCCGAGTGTCAACGCTCGACGGTTTGATTTCCGAAAAGCTCACCGAGTTGAAAGAGACGATCGCACTTCGCCAGAGCGAAGGATTCGAAGCCGCGCTCAACCAGGTTCAGACGAACCGCGGCAAACAGGCCATGGATGAGATTCGCAAAGTCGGAGCGGATCTGCAGAACGAGGTCTACCAGGCACTGCAGCAAGGCGTTCGCGAACGACAAGAGCAGGGATCGCAAGCGCGGCTCGCTTCCTTATTTGGAGGAGTGGTGCTGTTCGCCTTTCTGCTTCTCGCGACCTTCGACATCGGCCGCGCCACAGCGGAGCGCGACCGTCTGATTGGGGATCTGCATGCCGCCAACGACCGCACCACCGCGAGCCGCGACTTGTTGCACACCACGCTCACCAGCATTGGCGATGCCGTCATAGCGACCGATGCAGGCAGCCGCGTGACTTTCATGAACGGCGTGGCTGAGCAGCTTACCGGATGGAAGCAAGCCGAGGCGGAAGGACAAAAGCTCGAGAGCGTGTTCTCCATTGTGAATGAAGAAACGCGGCAGCCGGCCCCGAATCCTGCGTTGAAGGCTCTAACGGAGGGGTCCATTACCGGTCTCGCGAATCACACGGTGCTCATCGCTCGCGATGGCGGCGGGTTGTCGATTGACGACAGCGCCGCTCCTATCCGCAACGCTGAGGGCAAAGTCATTGGAGCAGTGTTAGTGTTTCGCGATATCTCGGAGCGCCGCAAGATTGAGGAACAAACGCGCCGCTTGAACCAGGACCTGGTACGAACCAATCAGGATTTGCAGCAGTTCGCCTATGCCGCGTCGCACGATCTGAAGGAGCCCTTGCGCACCGTCGCCACCTGCCTGCAGCTCGCGCTCAGAGACTATTCCGGCAAAGTCCTGGACCGGCAGGCGGGAGAACTCATCGAGGTGGCGGTCGCGGGCGCGCGGCGGATGCACGATCTGGTTGACGCTCTGCTCGAATATTCGCGAGCGGGCGAAGTGGCCGAACCGGCGGTCGAGCCGGTGCGCGTCGATAAAGTGGTTCGCGATGCCATCACGAATCTGCAAAGCGCGATCGCGGAAACCCACGCCTTGGTCTCGTTCGGCCAGCTGCCGGTTGTGACGGCAAATCCCCTGCATTTGGCGCAATTGTTTCAGAACCTCATTAGCAATGCATTGAAGTATCGATCGGACCGGCCTCCGTGCGTCACAGTGACTGCGTTGGAACAGGATAAGCAATGGATGTTCACGGTGGAGGACAACGGCATCGGAATTGAACCCGAATATCAGGCGCAGATTTTTGGCATCTTCAAGCGCCTGCACGGCGCCGAATATCCCGGAACCGGAATTGGACTGGCCATTTGCAAGAAGATCGTGGACCGGCACGGAGGCTCCATTTGGGTGGAGTCGGAGGTGGATAAAGGCTCGCGATTCTCCTTCACGTTGCCGCGCACCGCTTCGGATCCTTTGAGGACCCAATCCTCCGCCGCGCCCGGGGATCGCGCATAATGACCCTGAGATGATCGCCTTCCTCCGCGGCAAACTGCTCGAAAAGCATCCCAATCAAATCATCGTCGACACGGCCGGCGTCGGCTATGACGTTGTGATTCCCATCTCGACGTTCTCGGCGCTTCCGGATGCCGGAGCCGAGGTCGCCTTGCGGATTCATACTCACGTTCGTGAAGACGCTCTCGCGTTGTTCGGATTCTTGACTTCGGAAGAGAAGGCGCTGTTTGAGAAGCTGATCTCGGTGAGCGGCATCGGGCCCACGCTGGCGATTAAGGTGCTCTCCGGTTTGGCCACAGCGGCTCTCATTGACGCGATTCGTGGCGGGCAGGTGGAGCAACTAGTTCGCATCCCGGGCGTGGGAAAGAAGACCGCCGAGCGCATGGTGCTGGAGTTGAGGGACAAGATGGAAGGTCTGGGAGGCGGCGCGCCACCCGCGGTTTCATCGAGAGCCGAGCCTGCGATGAGCGATATCGAACAGGACGTGCTTTCCGCTCTGATCAATCTGGGCTGCCAACGAGCGCCCGCCGAAGCTGCGGTGAGAAAGGCCAGATCGGGGGATCCCACTACCGACTTTGAACCGCTATTCAGGAGAGCACTGAATCTGGTGCGGTAGCCTAGAACCAAATGCGCGAGACAGGTATCGCTTCGCCCGCGGCGCTGGAAGGCGAACGTCAATTCGAGACCGCTCTTCGTCCAACTCGATTGGCCGATTTCGCTGGCCAGCGAAATCTCAAGGAGAACCTTTCCATCGCCATCGAGGCGGCCAAACGGCGCGGCGAGGCCATGGATCACGTTTTACTCTACGGCCCGCCCGGCCTCGGCAAAACAACGCTCGCCACCATCATTGCCGGAGAGCTGGGCGTAGGATTCGAACAGACCTCTGGGCCGATCCTGCAAAGGAAGGCTGATCTAACCGGCGTGCTCACCAATATCCGCGAGCGTCAGGTCTTTTTCATCGACGAAATTCATCGGCTGCTTCCCGATGTGGAGGAGATCCTGTACGCTGCGCTGGAGGACTTCCGCGCGGATATCTTGATTGGAACCGGACCGGGAGCGCGCACGCACTCTATCGCGATCCCGCACTTCACTGCAATTGGAGCCACCACGCGTCAAGGTCTGGTGAGCGCTCCGCTGCGTGGCCGCTTCGGACTTGTGCTGCGGCTGAATCTTTACGATGCCGCCGAACTGACGGCAATTGTCCAGCGCTCCGCGAAACTTCTTGGTGTGACCGTGGATCCCGATGGCGCCGAAGAAATCGCGCGACGCAGCCGGGGCACGCCGCGCATCGCAAACCGGCTGCTGCGCCGCGTCAGGGATTACGCGCAGGTTCGCGCTGACGGGCACATCGATTTGCGGGCGGCGACCAGCGCTTTGGATTTGCTGGAAGTGGATCGTTTCGGCCTGGACGAGATCGATCAGAAGATCATGCTGACGCTGCTCGAGAAGTACGGCGGCGGGCCTGTGGGTGTGAATACGATAGCAGCGTCGATCGACGAGGAGTCCGACACCATCGAAGAGGTCTACGAGCCTTATTTGATGCAACTCGGCTTTATCGACCGTACTCCGCGCGGCCGCGTCGCGACCGACCGGGCCTTCGAATATTTCAAGATCCCGCGCCGCCCGCGCAGCGCCATGCAGAGCGACCTGTTTTGAAAACGGTGTACCTGAGCCTGGGCTCGAACGTCGGCGATCGCGAGAACAACCTCCGGGAAGCGCTGGAACGGCTGGAAGCGGAGCGGATCCACGTGCTGCGCCGATCGTCGCTCTATCAGACCGAGCCGCAGAATCTTCGCGATCAGCCTTGGTTCTTGAATGCCGTGGTGGAAGCCGAGACCGAGCTTTTCCCTCGCCAGTTGCTTGGGTGCACTCAGAACATCGAGCGCGAGATGGGCCGCAGGCGCGGTACGCCGAAAGGACCGCGCAATATCGACATCGATATTCTGTTCTACGGGCGAGCGGTGATCGACACACTCGACCTCCAGACGCCACATCCGCGCATCGCACAGCGGCGCTTTGTCCTCGAACCTCTCGCAGAAATTGCTCCCGAGCTTCGGCATCCGGTGAGCGGAAAGACTGCGCGAGACATGCTGGCTACTCTGGAGGCGCAAGGGATTCGCCGATTAAACATTACCCTTTGAGCAGCCACTCGCGATGCTGCGCGGTCATCTTCTCCGCCGCCAGACGCAGCACCAGCCTTGGCGCACGCGCTCTCCAACTATCGAGAAATGCCAGCACCGCTCGCGGCCTCTTCGGATAGGTTTCTTTGAGCAACCACCCGACGCCCTTCCGCACCATGTCGTCGGGATCCGCGAGCAACAAATCGCAAATGTGCAAGATTGTTTCGGTGTTGCGCCCCTGTTTGGCTTCCTGGATAAAAGACACTGCGGCCGAACGGCGCTTCCAGCGATTCTTGGATTTCGTCCAGCGCGCCAGCCTGTCCGCCAACCCAGGCCGATTCGCTATCGACGCCGCGATCAGCCAAGTGGAGACGCCGTCGCAGCTCGACCAATTCGTGACGTAGCGATCGATCCACTGCTCGAACATCCGAAACTCGCGTTCCCCGCACGACTTCGCAAACCGCCGGTAGAGATGGCATATTATTGCGCTCTCCTCCAGCATGCCGCTCTTCCAAAGCTCGGTCACGAATCGATCGCGCTCCGTAACAGGCCAGTGCTTTACTTGGGCGTAGGCGAGGCGCGCCAACTCGCGAAGCTGCGGCGTCCGGACTCCATACGGTTTCACCGGCTCCTTGAAAAACCAGCGCAGCCCGGCCTCGAATTCCGGATCGGCGGCAGCTTTTAATTGCGCCCGCGTAGCCTTCAATAAATCTTGTACGCGATTCGCCATTATTCTCGACAGATGCCGCGATCGCTGCTCTCGATGAACGTCACCAGGTGCCGCGTGTGCTCCGTATTCAACTCCGACGAAATGCGCGCCAGCGCATCCTTCAACTTCAGCCCGGAACGATACAGCATTCTGTACGCCGATTTGAGGGCGCCAATCTCTTCACTGGTGAATCCGGCGCGCTTCAGACCCACCACATTCAAGCTATTCGGCCGTGCGTTGAAATCGGTGTATAAGAAGAACGGCGGCAGGTCCAGGTTGACGCGCGAATTTCCGCCGACCATTGCCAGCCGCCCGATCTTCGAGTATTGGTGAATCACCACGCCGCCCGAAATGAAGGCCTGATCTTCCACGTGCACGTGCCCGGCCACCAACGCGCAGCTCGCGATCACGCAATTGTTTCCGATCACGCAATTGTGCGCGATATGCCCGGAGGTCATGATGTAGTTGCCATCGCCGATGGTGGTGACGCTTTCCGGCTGGGTGCCGCGCGAAATCGTATAGTGCTCGCGGATGATGTTGCCGTCGCCGATTCGAAGGTAGCTGCGCTGGCCGCTGAAGTTTTTGTCGAGTGGGTCGGTCCCCAGTACCGTGCCAGCCGAGATTTCGTTGCGCTCGCCGAGGGTAGTCCAGCGCTTCACAAAAACGTACGGTTCCAGACGGCAGAACGCGCCGATGACCACATCCTCTTCGACGATCACGAATTCCCCGATGCTGGCCTGCGGCCCAATGCGCGCTTGCGGATGAATGCGCGCGGTGGGGGCCACCTGGGCGGACGGATCAACTGGCATAAGTTTGTATCATACAAGGGTGAATGAGGCAAGCCGTGCGCGTCGATGAAATCGCGAAACATTTGAATGCCGGCTTTGAAGGCGCCGGCGATCTCGACATCACCAGTGTGGCACCGCTGGAATCCGCTGGGCCGCGCGAGATCGCTTTCATCGGCAGCCGTAAAGCGGCCGCGCAGGCCGGTCAGTCGCGCGCAGGCTGCCTTTTGGTGACTGATGAATTTCCCGCCGGCCGGACGGTGATTCGCGTTAGTGATCCGCGCGGCGGCCTCGCCAGTGTCATCGGGCTGCTCTATCGACAGCCGCCGATGATTCCGGGCACGCATCCCACGGCAGTGGTTGCGCCGGACGCCGAGATCGCGCCATCGGCAGCCATCGGACCGCATGCCGTGATCGGCGCTGGAGTCCGAATCGGCGAGCGCACCAGCATCGGCGCAAGCTGCTCGATCGGAGCGGATGTGGCCATTGGCGCCGATTGCTTAATGCACGCCCACGTCACCATCTACGAGTACGTCAGCATTGGCGATCGCGCGGTGCTGCACTCCGGTTGCGTGCTGGGAGCCGATGGTTTCGGATTCGTGCGCGGCCCCGACGGCTATCGGAAATTCCCGCAGATCGGGCGCGTCGAAATTGGCGATGACGTTGAGATCGGCGCCAATACCTGCATCGATCGCGCCGCGCTCGGCGTCACGCGCATCGGGGACGGCGTCAAGCTCGATAACTTGGTCCACATCGGGCACAACTGTACTATTGGTTGTCATGTCGTGATCGCCGCTCAAACCGGATTATCCGGCGGAGTCGTGGTGGAAGATTACGCGGTGATTGGCGGACAAGTCGGAATTGGAGACAAGGCCCGCATAGAAACGGGCGCGGTCCTCGGTTCTGGCTGCGGAATCCTCACGTCAAAAATTGTTCGCAAGGGCCAAGTAGTGTGGGGAACTCCCGCACGCCCGCTAAAAGAACACCTGGAGCAGTTAGCGAGCCTGTCGCGACTGCCGAAGCTTCGCAAGGAAATTGCCGAACTGGAAAAAAGGCTGCGCGATCGCGAGACCGGTTCTGGCTGACGCTACCGAGTGCCCACACTATGCGCCCGCACGCACGGTTTGCGCACCATACCGGCGCGGCGTTCCAGTATTGTGTTCGCTTCCTCCACCAATCGCTGGAGTTGCGTCATGTGTTGCCTTGCTTGAACCTGCGCGGCCGGCAGGGTCATCTCCAAATAGTAGGCAATCGCCTCAATGGAACTCAACGGCTGGCGCAACTCGTGAACCAATTCACGTAATCGCTCGTCGGGCGACGCAGCCGGCAAGGGAGTCTCTAAGCAGTGTGAACTTTCAGCAAGAACCGCGGCAGCAGACATCGTGTTTTGACATTCCCTTTCGTATGCTCGCAGATCAATCGTTGAACCAGCGAGGATGACCGTCACGCTAATAGGGGGAAATCGTTTTATACCGCCAAAGTTGTATGCGCGTCAAGAGAATCCTTCAAAAAAATATACTTCGCTTTCGGATCGTGACTTGGCCGACTATTTTGGAATCGTGCTGTTGTAACATTGCCGCTACTTTGCCGATACCAAGCGCGCAATACCAAACGCGGCTGCGGCAGCCAACCCGCCGATGAGAGCCGTTCGGGCGGCGCTCGATCCAGAGTGCGTCCCAGTATAATGCCCTTTCACCGCACCGAACGCGGCTAATGCAATAATTGTCGCGACCACCGAAGCGATCAGCGCCGTATAAGCCGAGCTCATCAACATGTAAGGAGCCAGCGGAATCAAGCCACCCGCGATGTAGGCTCCCGCGATCGTGCTCGCGCTACGCAAAGCGCGTTTGGGGTCGGGCTCTTCCAGGCCCAACTCGAAGCGCATCATGAAATCGATCCACTGTTTGGGCCGCTGCCGCAGCGAATCGACAATGGGAACGGCCTCGGCGTGCGTCAGCCCGTACATCTCGAAAACTTCCAGCACCTCGCGGGCCTCCTCGTCGGGAATCTCTTCCACCTCGCGTTGCTCGCGCCGCAACTCGCTGGCGTAATGATCGGCGTCGTTCTTCGCCGCCAGATATCCGCCCAGCCCCATGGCGATGGAGCCCGCCGCGACTTCCGCAAGACCAGCCACAACGATGATGCGCGTGGTGGTGTCCGCGCCCGACAATCCGGCCGCCAACGCGAAGGGAACGGTTAGTCCATCGGCCATCCCTATGACTACGTCGCGTACGAAATCCGATGCAGTAAAGTGCGATTCAACGTGCGGCGTTTGCGGCATATTTCTTCAGGTATCGTCCAGTGTACGAATTCTTAGCTGCCGCAATTTGATCGGGAGTTCCCTCGGCCACGATCTGCCCGCCGCGCTCGCCGCCCTCGGGTCCCAGATCGATCACCCAATCGGCGCTGCGAATCACGTCCAGGTTGTGCTCGATGATCAGGACGCTGCCGCCGCTCTCGATCAATCGTTGGAACGCCGCCAGCAACTTCGCGATGTCGTCAAAATGCAGACCAGTGGTCGGTTCGTCGAAGATGAACAGAGTGCCGCTGCAAGATGCCTGCGCCAGGTGCGACGCAAGTTTCACACGCTGTGCCTCGCCACCGCTCAGCGTGGTGGCGGATTGTCCCAGGCGCAAATATCCCAAACCGACGTCGGCCAGCACCTTCAAGCGACCGTACAGGCGCTTCGAGTCGTAGAAGAAGGACAGTGCCTCAGTCACCGTCAATTTCAGGACTTCGTGAATGTTCAGCCCCTTATAGCGAATGTCGAGAATGGCGCTCTTGAAGCGCGTGCCTTTGCACTCTTCACAGAGCAGCTCCACGTCGGCCAGGAATTGCATTTCAACGGTTACCGTTCCGTCGCCCTGGCAATTCTCGCAACGGCCGCCGGGGATGTTGAAAGAAAAATGACCAGCGCTGTAGCCGCGCTTTCTGGCTTCGGGCGTGCCGGCGAAAAGCTCGCGGATCAAGTCGAAAGCCTTGATATACGTCACGGGATTCGAGCGCGGCGTGCGGCCGATGGGCGATTGATCCACCAGCACCACCTCGCGCACCAGCTCCGCCTTCTCCACCCTGCGGCAGGTGACCTTCTCGGCCTTCTGTTCCTGATTCTCGTCGAACCCTTCCGGGGCCGCTTTGCGCAGCCGCTGTGTCAGCGATTGAAAGATCACGTCGTGCACTAGTGTCGATTTACCAGAACCGGAGACGCCCGTCACCGCAACCATCAGGTCCAACGGAATCGCAATGTCGATACCCTTCAGATTGTGGGCGCGAGCGCCGAAAAACTTCACTACTCGCTTGGGATCGAGCGACCTGGGCGCACCCGAGCTAGCCGCGCGAAGGTCGCCGCGCAAGTATTGGGAGGTGAGCGAAGCCGCGCCATCCGCGACGATCTTGCGATACGATCCCTCGAACACGATCTCTCCTCCGAGTTCGCCCGCTCCCGGCCCCATATCGATGATGTGATCGGCCGCGCGCATCACGTCGGCGTCGTGCTCAACAACGACAATGGTGTTGCCTAGATCGCGCAGCTCTTCCAAGATCTGGATCAGCCGCCCAGTGTCGCGCGAGTGCAGCCCGATGGACGGCTCGTCTAACACATAGCACGCGCCCACCAACCGCGACCCCAGACACGTCGCAAGCTGAATGCGCTGCGCCTCGCCGCCCGACAGAGTGGAAGACAACCGGTCCAGCGTGAGATAGTCCAGGCCGACGTCGTTCAAGAACTTGAGCCGCTGCCGGATCTCCACCAGAATCTTGTCGGCGATGGCCGATTCCTCGGGCGCCAGCTCCAGCGACTGAAAGAACTCGTAGGCGTGCTCGATATTCAACTTCACAACATCCGCGATGGTCCTCCCGGCGATCCGCACGTTCAGCGCATCGGCACGCAGCCGCGCCCCGCTGCAATCCGGACACTCGGCATAACCGCGGTAGCGGCTCAGAAACACGCGCACATGCACCTTGTATTTCTTGGTTTCCACTTGCGCGAAGAAATCGTGAACTGCCTTCACCAGCAGAGCTTGCTCTTCGGAATCGAGATCGGCGTACGGCACGTTCCAGCGCACCTTGCCGCGCGAGGACTTCCTGAAGTCCACGCCGAATCCTTTGTATTGCGGCTTGGTCCACGGATCGACGGCGCCTTCATCCAGCGAGAGGCCGGTATTCGGAATCACCAAGTCCATGTCGTAATCGATGGTGTTCCCGAACCCCTGGCAGCGGGGGCAGGCGCCCATGGGATTGTTGAAGCTGAAGAGGCTGGGCTCGGGCGTCACCAGCTCAATTCCGCAACGCTTGCACGCGAATTTCTCGCTAAACCGCAGTGTGGCGGGGGGCGGATTTTGCGGCGTCGCTTCCTCGAAAATGACCTCGCCAGATTCGCGATAACAGATTTCGGTGGTATCCACGATGCGCTGGTGCAGCTCCGGCGAAATCACGAACCGGTCCACCAAGATGAAGACTGGTTGGCTGAAATCGACGTCCAGCAAGGATTCTGGGGTGGAGAATTCGAATACCTGGCCGTTCTGATACAGCCGCGTGAAGCCTTTCTTGCGAAGCTCGAAGAGGTGATCACGCAGCGCCTCCGTAGTCGCGCCGCCGCGCACTGGAAAAAGGGCGTACCAGCGCGAACCTTCGGGCTGCTGGAGCATTCTCTGCGCAACCTGATCCACGGTGTCGCGCAGCACTTGATCGCCACACTTGGGACAATAGCTGCGGCCAGCCCGCGCGTAAAGTAGCCGCAGGTAATCGTAAATCTCGGTCGACGTCGCGACAGTCGAACGCGGATTGCGCGTCGTGTTCTTTTGCCGGATCGCGATGGGCGGCGCGATTCCCGCGATCTCGTCCACATCCGGCTTTTCCATGCGCTCCAGAAACTGCCGCGCATAGGACGAGAGCGATTCCACGTAGCGTCTCTGGCCCTCGGCGTACACGGTGTCGAACACCAGCGACGATTTGCCAGACCCCGAAACACCTGTGACCACGGTCAGCAAATTATGCGGAATCGCGAGCGAGACGTTCTTTAAATTGTGGACGCGCGCTCCACGGATGAGTATGGATTCTTCCAAGGGATGTTTCGGGAGAGGAGGGCGAACCCGCCTGCCTCCTTGATTATCCCAGATGCGTCAACGGGGTTGGTTGTTGGTTGTTAGTGGTCTGTCACTTTCCGATCATATGCGCCGGGTCGCGGTTGTTCTCTTCGCAAATGCTCTCGATGAGATCCGTATCCGGTTCCAGCCGCCAGGCCAGCTTGACGGTCCACGGCTTGGTATAGGCCTTCGGATCGTCGATGGTGACCTCGATATCCATATGGCCGATCCTCGGCCGCGAGTAGCGTTCGGTGACGCGCAGCGATTCGGTCCCCGGGTGGCCTTGCATGTCTAGCCATGTCCTGCCGTTCTGTCCGATGGTTTCTACGACCAAGGTGTCCTTGTCCCAATGGCCGATCGAATAGCCCATCCAGGTGGGTTGTGGATCCTTAGGGAGCGGCCTGCCATCCGTGAAGATCTGCCGGTAAATAGTACGGGATTCGTGCAGCAGCAGCGTCAGGTCTTCAGTCTGCACCAACTTGAGGCCATCGGGGATATTGTCTTTTTCCGGAATGCCGGACGGCAGACAAGACACGCCGGGGTGATCCTTACCGTTAGTCGCAATGCGCTGATTCAGGACGTCCCGTCCCCAGGGCGTAAGAGGCACCTCGTCCGGCTTCAGATCGGCGGCCAGGTTTAGCAAATTTTTGACGGGATCTTCCGGCATCCAGAAGCCCGACAGATCGGGCTTGCCGTAAGACGTGCGTACTGCGGGGGCTTTCAAATCGACTTTGCCATCGGGGGTACGCGGAACTCTCTTCCATGGATACGGGTCCCACTGTGCGCTAGCCACCACGGTAAAGGTCAACAACACGGCCGCAGCAGCCAGTGGAAAGCAAGGCACCTTTTTGAGTATTTGGATCATGTGGCTGCCTCCCGGCAAAATTATGGAAGTCTGGAGCGATATCCAGTTTATCGATTCCAGTGGGATCACGCGAGGCTGTGGCTGGTGGCCGGGGGTCGGTTGCAGGTGGCTGGTGGCCGGTGGAAGAGCACGTGTTCGATGTGGCGCGAGTGGCTGAGGCGAATCAGGCGGTGCGAAACCGCTTCGACCTGGTCTTTTGAAAAAACGAAGCCATCTTGAGCAGGGTCGTATGGAATGCCTTTGTGTTTGTGGAGTTCCAGGATCGCTGCGGCATGTTTGAGGTTGCGCTCTTGCTCGCGATGGCGCTCAGATTGGATTTCTCGGAGCTGGTCCACGGCCTTTTGAAACTGGCGGGAGAGCCGCGTGTAGTGCAGGCCTAGGGTGGCGAGGTTGCGGTGGGCGTCGACGATGTCAAAGTCGATACGAGCTTGCTCGGAGGGTGAATTTGCGGCTCGGTCGAGCAGCTCGGCTTCGAGGAATGGAATGCGGTTGATGCGCCAGGCGGTGTCGGCGATTTCTTGGACGAGTTGGGTCTCGGTGGGAGTGGCCGGTTGGTATTCGTCGAAGAATCCACGGCGATGTGAGTCGTACGCGGCTTGATCTTCAGAAGGGAGGACGGCGGAGGCGGCCGTTAAACCGTGGCGCAGGGCGTTGATCGACGAGCGCTGCTTGCCGGCTGGCGTGCGTGGGCCGGTGGAGTGCCGGGAGTTGGCACGGTTGATGGCCGCGCGGGACGCGATTGGTGTAGCTGACATTTGGAGACCTCGGAACCGGAATACCACCCTGGCGCCGCTGCAAGCGGGCGAGATCGGCTTAGTTGCTGATAGTGTGGCGAAGATCGCGGGACGGAGGCGTGTGACTCGGGTTTCCCGAGATTGTTAGCGGAAATATCGGCGCCTGGCATGTAGATTGCCGTGTGGAACCCCTCGGGGCTATACTTGGCCAAGTTTATTCAACATGAAATTGACTGTACAGAGCCAGGTAATGGACGGTGTGCTGGTGATCCGGTGCAAAGGCCGTCTCTCGTATGGCGAGGAGGTCGAAGCTCTTGAAGCCGAGGTGCATAAACATACTAAGATTGCCGGCACTGACATCCTAATCGTCAAGCAAGTAGTGATTCAATTAGCCGAGACGGACTACGTTGACAGCTCCGGATTAGGAGCATTGATTCGATTGTTAGGCGTCTTGCGGGCTGCCGGGGGCGGGCTGAAATTATGCCAGTTGTCGCCGACAGTGTCCAAGGTAATCGCTCTCACCAACCTGGAGATCTTGTTTCATCCCTACACCACGGAGGCGCACGCGATCGCCGCGTTTTCAAGCGGGCATCGGACCGAAGGCGATTCGTTGGGATCGTCTAAGACCCGAATCGTATGCGTGGATCCGTCGAGTAATTTGTTGGCGAGCCTGTACGCGCTGTTGACCCGTTCCGGTTATGAGGTCTTCACCACGCCTCGCCCCGGAGACGCCGAAACGCTGGTGAGAGCCGTCGCACCCGCGTTGCTGATCTGTGGACCGGGGATCATGGACATTCCCAGGGGTCCAGCGATGATCCAGAAGTTCCGGCAAAATGGGCGTCTCCAGATTCTTCAGCTTCCGGCCGATTTTCACACTGCGGAGGCGGGTCAGGCGGGACAAGATCTTGTAGCTCAGGTGAACTCGATCGTAGCTGCCTAGCGCTCATGTTCAGCCCAGCGTCGCGAGTACGCGAACGAGATAAGGATTGAATTAATTCTCCGAAGGACGCTCAATATGATCGATGACGGGAGTCTGTATTGCTTTTGTGGATTCGAGCTTCAAACGCATCTCCAGCATCCAGCGGGAAGTTGGCGCTTCGGCCCGCGCCCGGTTTGCTCGGCTTGATGGGTGCGACCTCAAAAGCCCTCGGCCCCCCCCCGCTGCCGTTTGCCAAGCGGCGACGGCTGGCGACTTCGTTAGCGGAAGAGCGGCCCCTGCTTCTTGATTGCATGGAGTCGGGTTGGCCTGGGCGAACATTACGGAGCAGATCATGCAGGCAACGGCCGCCGCTGCCAGCCTGGGTGAGGTGCGAGCCGCACCTGCACCCGATACGATCTTGCCGGCCCGCTGGGATTTACAACTGACCATTACCGTCTACCGAATGAACTCTCGAATGTATCCGTTCACTAGCGCCGGCTTTTCATGAATCACCCAGTGCGATCCATCCGGAATGCGCTTGATGGTGAGGTCCGGCACGAATTTGTCCATGCCGTCCAGGTTGCCGGTCAGCAGGGCGGTGTCTTTTTCTCCCCAGATCACCAGCGTCGGAACCTTCACCACCATGTTGGCAGGGTCGGCTGGGGGCGCGGCCGGAAAGTCGGGTGAGGGCGGTCCCAGATTGGCCGCACGATAATAATTCAGGCCGCCGGTGAGCGCGCCGGGCTGCGACCAAGCCGCGATGTACGCTTGCTTGTCCGCTTCGGCAAACGCGCCGCTTTTCAAGCCGTCGCCGAGCACGCCCTCAACCAGTCCCGCATAGTTGTTCGCCGACAACGTCTGCTCGGCCTGCGGGCTACGGAACAATAGCATGTATAGGCTGGCCTTCTGTTGCGCGGGATTCTCGGCCAATTCGCGCGCCAAAATCGCGGGATGGGGACAGTTGATGATGATGAGCTTTTCGAGGTACTCGGGATGCGCGATAGCGAAGCTCCACGCCGCGCCACCGCCCCAATCGTGAGCCACGAGAACGAACTTCTTGTAGCCCAGATGCTCCGCCAGAGCGCGGACGTCTTCCACCAGGTCCTTCATTTGATAGTGATCGACGCCGGCGGGTTTCTCGGAAAGATTGTAGCCGCGCATGTCCGGAGCCACGGCACGATGGTCCTTGGCGAATTCCGGCAGCTGGTCCTTCCACTCGTACCAGAATTCTGGGAAGCCGTGCAGGAATATAATCAACGGTCCCTTGCCAGCCGTGACGTAGTGGAGACGAACTCCATTCACTTCGGCATATTCATGTTGCCATCCGGGCTTTTCCTTGGCTGCCTTTTCCTTAGCTAGGGCGCAGCCGGCGGCCAGGACGAAGACGAGCGCGATGCGATGGGGCATGATCAAACGCTAACAAAAAAACCCCGGGAACCGCTGTACGGGCGGCTCCCGGAGTAACCCTGAGAAGGAAGTGGGTTAGACAGCCTTACGATGCGCGCCAGCGGTGCCGGAGGGAGAGCCGGCCCGCTTGGTCTGACGCATACGCTCCACGGCAGAGGCGACCGCCTCGGCCAGTGGTTGATCCTGGACTTCGACGCCGCCCCAACTGAACAAAATGGAGCACGTCCCGATGCCGCGCAGTTGATAATCCCACAGGCGCTCGGAAATGTGATTCAGTCGGCGCTGCGATTGCGCGCCATGTTCGCCGCAGCACGCCACGATGAACTCGTCATAGGCCGTGCGGCACGAGAAGTCTTTCTCGTGGAGCAATCCGGCAATGTAGCTGCCGACCGATTGCATCAGTCCCAGGCTGTGCCACATGCTGCTGTCGCTTTCGTTGACGCCGATGGAAACCACCAGCCCGCTGAAAGGCTCTCCGCCATCGAGCAGCTTTGTGAACGCCGGCTGCTGGATCATGCCGGTCGGCCAAGCAGGCTGTGACTCGCTCCGAATCTCGTGATACGTGACGTCCAACGCGCCGGGTGCAACTGCAAGTGCCGGCTTTCTCAGAGCAGGTTCCGGATTGGATTCGTCATTGTCCGACTGGCCCGACTCGCCCGATTCGAGCAAGCTACGTTTGGGCGTGTTGGCCACCAAGCGTTCCCAAAGCGCCGCATCAATCGTGAAGGCGGGTAACGAAAGCTCCGATTGAGAGTTCATTTGACCTTGTGGCCCAGTCATTTGAATAGTCACGGTCTCGCGTTCGATTGCAGGCGGCGCCGTGGGGGGCTTTGCGATGGTAGCCGTGGCCACTCGCGGCTCGAGCGGACGCTGGGCTGCCAGTTTCTTCGCCGAGGCGTATTCGAGTGGTGCGGCGTCGAATAGGTTAGCTGAGCTCCGCGGACGCGCGGCATCTCCGATTTTGGCGAGTTCGGGCTGCTGCCGGCGCTGCTTTTTTCGACAGTCCACAAAGACTGCTATAGCTGCGGCAGTCAGAATCACCAGCACCGTAAGAATGGTTTGGGGATCGGTAAATTCCATGACGACTCGATTGTAGGGGCGCACGAATCGCCTCGAAATAGGCTGGCGGTATCAAAAACCGGAGGTACGAGTCCGGGGTTAGAGGCTAGATCGGGGGTACTAAGAGGTTCAGCGGCGCAGCGATCAAAGAATCGGCCACGGGTGCGAGTTCTGCAGTTTTCGGCTGGGTTGCGGCCCCGGTCCATCGCTCGAATTTGCGCGCGGCATGGAGTTCCGGAAATCGATGTCCGCCAAGGTGAACTCCAGCGGACGGTCCAGGACCATTTCCATGGTGGTTCCCTTCGCAAGAACGGCGTCCGGACCGCGCGTCAGCAAGACGTACATCAATCCGGCTGTCGCTCCCGCGGCGGCGCCCAGGCCAGCACCCATCCCGGCGTGCCCAGCGGCAGCCCCGGCTAGACCGCCGATGGTCGCGGCAGCGCCCGCAGCCTCGCCAACGGTCTTGACGTCGCCGGCTTTGTCGCCCTCACCTTTGATCTTGCCTTCCGCCTTATCCAAGGTCTCCGGCGCTCTCCCGTCCAGGCTGGCCATGCGGGCGCGAAAATCCCGCGTCACTCCGTTGGGCAGCGTAAGCGCATCGAACCGGACATACAGCTCACCGCGACCTTTTACGCGGCCCGGACGCTTCACTTCGGTCACTGTTCCGGAAACATAGCTGCCCGGGGGAATCACGACATGCGCGTTCACCAGGATGGGAAACACGGTCTCCAGATACACTCGCTCGCCTTCGGCGGCCGTCTTGGTGCTGATGCTGTTGATCATGCTCAGAGGGATCCGCGTGCCTATAGCGACCACGAAATCGTCCGGCTTGGCGGCAGCGTCTACTCTGGACACGGGGGTGGTCGTCGCCGGAGCGGAGGCCGACCCAGGCGCCGGTGTCGAAATAGATTCCGAGGCCGGAGGCGCGGGTGCAGGAGGTTGCCTCTGGGCGCTTAACGCGGCCACGGTCACTAGCGTGATGAAGGCGGAACGAACATACATCTGGCACTTCCTCTTATTCAGTTTAAACGCAAGCCGGAGTCAGCGGGTTTCCGCCGCGCGGCGCGAGGGCTTCAGCGCTTTCTTGGATGTCTTCTTTCCGGGCACTGGTTTTTCGGCCGCGGCAAGTTGCAGTGGACCGGACGCGAGAAAGAATAGGAACACTCCCGCCGGCCACAATTGGAGCACGTCGCGCTCGAACGACGTGCCGATTTCGACGGTCAGGTTCTCGACAAAAAGTATGTCCATCAGCAGTTGGATGGCGAGCGTCAGCCCCAGCGCGAGTACGCCTGTAGCAAGCGCCGTGCGGTCCCGTTCGTCCTGCACCTGAAACCGCACCAAATACCAATACAGCGCAAGAACCGGAACAATCGAGATCAGGAACCGGCCCAAAGTGAAGATCACGACTACGAGTCCCTGCGCCGTCATGATCCACCGGCCTGGATCGGCGAGGCGCTGCAGGACCACGGCCGCCTTCTGGGACCACAAATCGCTCGCTCCGCCGATGCGCAGCTTGAAAAATACCACCACCGCGAGCGGGAGCAGCAGGCCCGCGATCAGCCGTAACATTTGCGGCGCTAGCGGAGCGAGCCCCGAACGATCGCGGAATCGCAGCGCTGCCGCCACGCGAGCCACAATCACCGCCGCCAGGAAGATGATGCCCTCATTCCTGGTCCAAGCAGCAAAGCCGGCCATCAATCCGGCCAGCGCGCTAAATCGGAGATCCTCCGGATGGCGATCCTGCAAACACAGCAGCGCCAGCGTCGCCAGAAAATAGAAGCTCAGCGGCACATCGCTATATTCCGCCGCGCTCAAGGCAATGAAGCTGGCCGTGCCGAGCAACAGTGTCCCGCCGACCAAGGCTTGCGTCTTGCCGCGCAGCACTCCAAGCACGCCAGTGAGTACGCCCGCCGTTGCTAACGCGAACAGAAACGCGATCGCGATCGGCGCGGTGGTGGACTCGCCCGCCAATTTCCAGCACAGGGCAACTAAACCCGGCAAGAGCAGCGGATAGTCAGGATGCGACCAGTCTAAGTCGTTCGAAAACGCGTCGCGCCAGAACGCGCCCGCGCGAAACAGAAACCGCGCTCGAAGATTCCAGATGGACCAGGCGCCCTGGTCGCCATGCGGATTATTTGAAACCGCCACCAGGAAGGTGAGGATCGCCAAAGCAATGGCGAGCAGGAACAGGCCGCGCAAATACCAGGGGGGCTCCGGACCCTCGGCCCACGCCAGCAGGGTTCCTTCCCGCCGGTTCAGCAACCCGAAAGCCAGCGCGACAATCGCCGCGCCTCCGGTCACTGAGGCCATCACTGCGAGGTTCGGCCCCACCGCCACCAGCGAAAGAAAGTACAAGCAGGACGCAATCCCCGCGCCGGCGCCAATTCCCAGGGAAAGCAAAAGCACGCTGTGCAGCGACCATCCCAGGGGCCGTGGAAACATCCATCGCACCAGGCCAAACCCGGTCAGCCAAATGGCCGCCAGACAAACCAGCAGTATCACTGGACTCTCCGGCAGAGGATGACGCCGTTGCCGAAGTCTTGGACCGGCGCGAGTCTATTGGTCCGCAGCAGCCCGTAATCCGGTTTGGTGCTATGAAAATTTACGATGACCAAGTTCTCGTCGGCAGTGGACTTCACCAGCGCGGGCGCCAAACTGTATTGCGTCAGGTAAAACTCGGGACGCGCGCTGGGATCGTTGGGCGCATTGTCCGACACGTAGCCGTACACCGAGTGAGGCCGAACAGTCTTGCGAAATTCGTCGAACCGATTCTCGAACGAAGCGACGCCGAAGATCTGATTGTGCGAAACATTGACCAGAACGTCGAGTAGAGCCCAGAAAGTGGAGCACAACGCGATGGCCGCGAGTGCGATGACTGCGAATTTATGGCGCGCCAAGCCGATCAGTTTAACACTTAAGGGCTCACGGGAAGGTGCACGCCGGGGATACTGGACACGCCGTGCATCCGCAAGCGGATTTCCGGATTCGACGCGGTAGATTTGGGCAGCGTCAGGTTGATTTGATAAAGGCCCGCGTTGTCCGGCGCGACGCCCGCATATCCGATGGCGCTCGATTCCACGGCCACTCCATTCAGCAGCACTTCGAGGTTGGCTCCAGGCGCAAGCGGCGCCGCGGCGGTGGGTAATTGGCCATAGATGGCCGGCGGTGTAGTTGCGCCAAGGCCGGTAGCGTACAACACCACGATAACGCCGGGCTTGGCTTCAGACGATGGCGGCGATGGCGTCAGTAGCGATCCGTCGACCAATGTCGCAATGGCGTACGTAACGTCTTTCACCAGCATGGCGAAGAGGCCGGGCGCGGCGGCCCCCAACGTCAATTGAATGGCCTTTCCCTCCAGGCCGTCGATGACGACGCGAAACGAAACAGGTCCCGGCAACATCATGGGAGGAACCAGGAAGTTGATCTGTGTGGGCGAAACATAATACAGGTCCGCGGCGTAATTGCCGAAAAACACCTGGGTCTCGCTGTCTCCCAGCACGATGGGAAGCACGCCGCCTTGAACATCGGCCGGGGTGAGCGACGCAGTTCCGTACGCCAGGTTGGTGCCGTAGATGGTTCCGATGGTATTCGGAGCCAAGACGCCGGACAGGTTGTCAGCCGAGTTGACGATACTCGCGGCGGTGTAATTCGGCGCGACTCGGGGAACGGGCGCTTCCGCCCCGAGACCGCACCGCGCCACCATCAAGCCCAAGAGGAGAAGAGCCAGGGGCATCTGCGAGCATAGTTAGGAACGCGCGCCGAAAGTCTCAGGAATATCGCGGGACCCCGGAATCGATCTCAAGACTCCAACGGTCAATTCCACCAGCCATGCTTTGGCAGGCTTCAACACCTTGCTCGCGCAGCCAGTGGACCACGTTCAAACTTCGAACCCCGTGATGGCAAAAAACGATCAGAGGAGTATCGTCCGCCTGGGCATCCAATCGCGACAGCTCGGCCGGAACGCTTCGCATGGGGACCAGTTCTGCGCCTTCAATCCGCGCCAGCTGAAGCTCATGCGGCTCGCGGACATCGATCAGTGTGAGCTTTTCGCCCGTCCGCAGGCGGCGCTGGACTTCTTGGGGCGGAATCTCGAATGGAAGCGGGGTTTCGGTCATTGAAGTTTTCGAAGACGCCTACCTCGACGCAGTCGACCGGATAAACGAAGCCACGTCATCGTGGAACTGCTTCAGCACATGGTCGTTCACGTAAACCATGTGCCCGGACTCATAGTAGTGGTAGCTGATGTTAGCCTGCAGGCTATCGGGAATCGGGAGATGATGCATTTCGAAAATGCCCTCGAAGAAGGGCGTCGCCCAGTCGTAGTAGCCGCCGGCTAACATCACCTTCATTTTCGGATTGGACTTCATCGCGATGGCCAAGTCGGGTAGTACGTTGGTGCCGCTCGCCGTCGAGGGCGCCGGCGGCCCCCCTGGAGCCTGATGCCGCTGGTCCCATTGGGCGAACAAGGGATCTCCGTCCTGGTAGACCGACGGTTTGTAGGTCTGATTTTCACCGTACTTCAACTCGCTGCGCAGGTATTGATTAATGGCCGTTGTATATGCCGCCGACACGGCGTTGCTTTGAGGATCATATTCCGCCTCCTCGCTCAAACGATTGAAATCCGGCCCCTGATAGCGGGTGTCCAACCGTCCCATGGTGATGCCCTCGTCGTCCCGAAGCGTTTTCGAAAATGCTCCGCCGCTCACGCGGAGATTAGCCTTCAACAGGTACGCCACCGGCAGACCGGTGTACTGATGAAGTTTCTCGGCCACGGCCTGCTTGCGCGTTTCGGTGAGTTCGGAGCCCTCTAACAGCGCCGACATGTACTCGCCCAATGCGAATTTCTCCACCGTCTTGAGAAAAGGCTCCAGTGCCGGAGGTTGCTGTGGCAGCTTGTGATGATAGAAAGCCGTCGCGGCGAAGGTGGGGAGCATCAGGGCGTAAGGCTGCTCGATGCCCGGATTCCAGCGCGGTGCGTCCCCCCAGTTGTCGAAGCTCAGGGTTACTGACAGCAAGACGATCCCATTCAGGTCGACATTGTGAAGCATGCCGCTCAGCACCGCGCTGCGCGGAGTTCCGTAGCTCTCGCCCAACAGATACTTGGGCGAATTCCAGCGATCGAATTTGGTAAGAAAACGCCGGATGAATCGCTCGAAGGCATGCGCATCCTGGTCGGTGCCCCAAAACGCCTTCTCTTTGTCCTTGCCCATGATCCGGCTGAATCCGGTTCCGGGAGCATCGATAAACACCAGGTCGCTCACATCCAGCAAACTAAATTCGTTGCTCGTTATTTTGTAGGGCGCACCGGGATCGTGCTGTGTATCCGTAGTCGACACGCGCCGTGGCCCGAATGCCCCCATATGGAGCCACATGGTGCTCGATCCTGGTCCGCCGTTATACAGAAACGTTATCGGCCACGTCTGCCCGGGAGCGCCCTTCATGAAGTAGGCCGTGTAGAACATCCGCGCCGTAGGGGGAGCCTCTTCGGGCTTCGTTAGGTCGGGCGGCTTTTCGCCGGAATCCGGCAGAAGCTTTCCGTCCAGTCCCAACGCTGCGTCCTGGGAATCCGTCGCGCCGACGGTCAGCGTTCCGGCCACTGCACGATAGGGAATCGCCTGGCCGCCAACGGTCACGGTCCCTTCGGTGACGGAGTCTGGTTGCGCCGGAAGTGCGGGAGGCACCGGCGGCGTCGCGGTGACCACCACTTTCGTTTCCGTCGTTTGCTTCTCCTGGCCCTGGGCGCAGAGCACCAGGCAGGAGCAACACGTTAGCGCACCAATTACGGACCGGTGCCAGAGCTTATTCATCAGCCTCATCCTTCGCGATGTGAAATTATTCAATCAATCGTACTGCAAACCGTGGACAACCAGCGAGTCTCGTGCCACGCAGTTTCGAGGGGTCCGTCATCGAGACAACCGCTGGTCCCATACAACCGGCTTCGGCGCAGTTGCCCGAAGTTTTCGAAACTCTGGATGGTCCTGGCTGATGACAATGTTGCGTTCTACACGCACCACCGTGGATGGCACGATCAGCACCGTGGAGCGTTTTTCGTCGTACCATTTGTCTCCAAAAGTCCGGCTAGGTTGCTGATCGAGAGCGTCCCAGCGGCGAACTTTCCTTGCATCCACTTCCTCAATACTCACGTCTTCGCCGATCAGAATCTCGATCCATGCGTGATACTTCGGCAGCCGGCCAATGTTCGAGTTCGCCAGCACTTCCAGCATCGCGCCAGCGTATGTTTCGGCGGCATAGATGACACGACGGCCCGGGGAATTCCAGCGTCCGCCGAATGTTGCAGCGCCTTCTCCGTCAAAGATCTTGTGGCGCCGATCTGCGATTCGATAGGCTCGCCACGTCCGGCTAGGCGGGGAGGCCATTGAAGATCTTGCCGAGAATCTCCTCCACTTGGCGAGCGCCCAGCTCGGTCATGGCACTATCCAGAGGACTCCTGCCGCGAAGCCCAGGATGGGGACTCGTCAGGAAGCGGCGCGCGTCATCACGGTCGCCCCACACATGCTCGGCGTTCGCAACTACTCGCGCGATTCGCTCCGTACGTTCGCTCTCGGCTGCGCTTAGGCGCTCACGGCGGCGCTTGAACGTGGCTTCCGGAACGATGCGGTTCATGAGCTGCTTCTGTTCCGTCTTGCCGGTGAAGATCCGGCTGGCAGTCTGTCGCAGCGCGGCCTTCGGCAATCCCGCCGCAACCGCATCATCGAGCGCCGCCAACGATCCCAGACGGCGGCCCAAAATTTGCTGGCCGCCCAGCACGTCCGCGATGTGGCTCACAGGGATCATGGCTGGTATCATTGTAGCCCGATTGTGGTATCAAGTGGGCCTTTTCAGAAATATGTAAGAAACCCGGGCGATCCCGAGACTGTGTCAAGTAGAAGGTAAAGATAGCTGCTGTGGACAAAAACGACGAGTTGTACAAGGAGGCCAGCGCTCTCTGCGGAGCAGCCCTCGGACGGCTCGTCAGGGGCTACGAGACCAATCCCGAGGCGAGGCGCGACCTGTTGCAAGAAATTCACATTGAACTTTGGCGCAGCCTGCGTCTGTATGACGGCCGTTGTAGCTTGCAGACCTGGGTCTACCGGGTAGCCCACAACGTGGCGGCGTCGCACATCGTCCGCAGCCGGCGGGCGTCCGAGCGACTGGTGGATCTCGACGCTCTGGAGACGGAGCTGGGATTCGTGGATGGCGAGGTCCAGGCCAATCAGCGGCTTTCGGTCTCGAGGCTCCTTGATCGTATTTATCGACTCAAGCCGCTCGACCGGCAGATCATTCTGCTCTACCTGGAGGGCGAACAGGCGGCCTCAATCGCGGAAATCACGGGACTTTCGGCGGCCAATGTCGCGACCAAGATTCACCGCATCAAGAAGCTGCTCAACCGGCAATCGGCCGAAGGAACGAACCATGCACGAAGATAATCGGGAGCAATCCCACGAAGAATTGTGGAAGTCACAGGAGGAAGAATCAATGCAGATGTCGACTGAAGAAGTGTGCGCGATGGCGCGCAGATGGGAAAGAAAAAACGTACCTGTGTACTGGGTGCTGTTGGGCTTGACCGTGCTTTTTGTCGCGGCGGACCTTCGTGGCCTTAGGTTCTTTGTCAATTTTCCTTCGCCCTGGCTCGTCGCGGGGAACGTGTGGATGCTGGCGTTATGCTGCTACGTGGGCTGGACGCTGCGGCGCGGCCCACTCAAGATGGCTCCAGCGGGGCCGTGTTTAGCGTTTCTCCGACGCGGATATGAGGTGCAGCGCTGGGCGCTGCTTGGGGTGCGCCGGGGGGTGGTGTTGTTCGCTCCCGCCATAGTGGCCTTGTGGTGGGGAGGTGGGCCAGTGCTGGCTGCGAAGAACTTGGGAGTTCAGTCTACTCGCGTGCTGCGGCTTCTGGCGGGTCCTACGCCGTTGATTGTGCTGGCAGTGATGCTCTCCTGCATCTGGTTAGCGTTTTGGAAGGAAGGCCGGAAGCTGGATCGCGAGATCGAAAAACTAGGTATCGAAGCTAGGTAAAGATTATGAAGAGATTCTTTGAAAAATTCGCTGAAGCCGTAGGAGAATAAGACCGATAAGGTATGCGACAACAAAAGGCGCGGTCCGGTATTGCCCTCGCCGCGCCAAACATCAGAGGAGGAGAAGGTAGATTGACTCACGCTTCTCTGTGTAAGAGGACGTACAAAATGGCCCCAGGGTTCCATCCAACCAAGTCGCAGAGAATGGACTCGCATAGAATAGAAAAGATGCGCTCTCACGCAATCGCAGTCTTTTTATTTCTGGCATCCGCCGCGATGTTTCCCGCGCAAGGCGCGCTAGATATCACTACTACATTCTTGCCTCAGGCAACCCAGGGCGTGCCTTATTCTGCCCAACTCACGGCGAGTGGAAACATGGGGAACGTGACGTGGAGTATCGCTATGAATCCAGGCGAGGCCACTGGCACCCTGCCGCCCAACCTGACTCTGAGCGCAAGCGGACTAATCAGCGGAACACCTACGACACAGGGCGGGTACGGGTTCACGGTAAACGCGATAGATCAGGAGTCGAATTTTGCATCGAGAGCCCTATCGATCGACGTTGCTCCATGCGGTCCCACCGTCACGCCTGCTTCCCTTCCTCCCGCCGATGTGAACGTCCGCTACCCGCCAGTGACGTTCGCCGTTGTCGGCTGTCCTGATTCCGGGCCGTTTACTTTTTCCGTTCGTCCCAATCCACCGGCACCCGGCTTGACGCTCAGTGACGGCATCTTGCAAGGAACCCCCACCCTAGCTGGAACCTACGACCCTATCTATATCACGGCGAGCTCGTCGACTCAGACTTTGAACCCGATCCAGTACACGCTGGTTGTAAATTCCCCGCCCACCATCACCACGGCGTCGCCACTTCCCGGCGGCCCGGTCGGCGTACCTTATTCCGTGCAAATCGCGGCCACTGGGGGCGTGCCGCCATACAACTTTGCCATGAACAACAATCCGCCGGGAATCAACATCAGCAGCACCGGACTCCTCAGCGGCACGCCCACCAAGGCAGGAACATTTGGAGCACCTCCCAACCCAATCACCATTGAGGTTATCGATAGCTTGGGCGCCGACTCCGAGACGCCCTTCCAGGTCACCTTCGGCAACGGAAATCCCCAAATCCAGGTATCCCCGCTGAGCCTCACGTTCAACGCGAATGGAGCTACTCCGCCGGCCGCCCAGACGATCACCGTGGTGCCTGCCGTCGGCTCGGTTCCGCCCGTATCCTTCAGCCTTGTCGTTGACAATGGACAGAGCAATACTACGGCGCCCTCCTGGATTTCCGTGAGTCCAACCAGCGGCACTGCGCCGGCCGGGTTGGTCGTCAACGTTAACCAAGGCACCCTCGCGGCAGGAACCTACCCCGCGCGCATTCAAATTCTTGACAGCAACAACGTTCCCACCGACGTAGCAGTCACCTTGAAGGTGAGCGGCGCGACCAACCAGCTGACCGTGTCGCCCAACCTTCTACGCTTTGGCGCGCGCGCGGCCGCTCCCGGAATCCAGGTGGAAGATTTGCTGGTATCGTACTCCGGCGCCGGTTCGGTCGCCTACAACACCTCAGTGACGGGCGGGAGTTCCTGGATCTCCGCGATTACCCCCAGTTCGGGCCAGGTTACTTCGAGCGCCCCAGTCTTCCTGCAAGTTCAAGTGAATACGAGCGGACTTGCAGTTGGCAGTTATCACGACATCATCCACATTTCATCGCCATCGGGCGACGTCGATACTCCCATAACGGTGTTCGTCGCGTCAGATGGTCCGCTGCTGTCCGTGAACCAAACCGGCGTCCTGTTCCAGGCTCGCCAGAACGGCGGCTCTACCGTTACAAACAACGCCGAAATCCTCAACATCGGCTCTTCGACCTCCACCGTGAATTGGTCCGCGGATTTGGTGACCGGCTCAAACTGGTTAAGCCTTTCGTCTACCAGTGGGTCGGTGCTCCCGATTACCGGAATAGCTACCCCCGCCGCTCCCAGCATTCTCACACTGGCACTGACTCAAAATGCCACGCAATTGACACCCGGCCCATACTACGCCCTGATCAAGATTACGGATCCGGATTCGCTCAATTCGCCGCAATACGTGATTGCGGTTCTGAATCTTGAGCCGGACTCCGCGGATGCGACGCCCTATATTTTCCCGGCAGGCATATTCTTCGCGAATACGCTCACACTGGCCGGCGAGGCACCATCGGTCCAAGTGCTGGTCAACACCAGCAGCACCACTCCGGTGGCCTTTCAGGCCTCCACCACGACTGCCGATCAGGGCGCCTGGCTCAGCGCCACGCCTTCGTCCGGCACCGCGACCGGACAAATCCCCGGCCGCGTGACGGTCTCCGTGAATCCAGCCGGGCTCAACGTCGGCATCTACACCGGCAACGTCAGCATCTCCATGTCGGGAGAGTTGCAATCCGTGAACGTGACCTTCGTTGTGCTGCCCAACCCGCCAGGGAATCCGAGTTCGCGCCCAAGCTTGGAGGCGCTCGGCCCGAAGGCGGCGACCAGCTGCAATCCCACCAAAGTGGCTATCACCGAGACCGGCTTGCCGAACAACTTCGCGATTCCCGCTGGATGGCCGGCCACCTTGATCGTCCAACTCAACGACGACTGCGGGTCCCCGGTGCTCGACGGCAATGTCATCGCCACGTTCTCCAACGGCGATGCCCCGCTCGCCCTGGTCAGCGATTCGCTTGGCAATTATTCCGCCAGCTGGCAGCCGGGTGCGGTGACCTCCCAAATGGTAGTCAATCTCAACGCAGCTGCCGGAACATTGAAGCCCGCCACCGCCACGTTGTACGGCGGCATCGCGCAGAACCAGACGCCTCCGCCAACCCTGGCCCCCGGCGGAACGCTCAACGACTTCAATCCCGTCACCGGTGGAGCGCTCGCGCCCGGCATGATCGCCCAGGTCTACGGTTCCGGCTTGGCCGCCTCTCCTGTTTCCACCGGAGTCCTTCCGCTGCCCAGCACGTTCGACAACACTTTCGCGCAAGTCGGCGACTATCAGGCGCCTTTCTACTTCTTGAGCGGCGACCAGCTCAACGTCCAGATTCCCGCCGAACTCGTCGCCTCGCAGCAACTCCCCATGCTGCTCAGCGTCAACAACGCGCTCACGCTACCCATCACGCTCGATATCGTGCCCAACGCCCCTGGCGTGCTGTCCGCCTTCGACGGTCCCACGCCTCCCAGCACACAAGACGGCGCGCACATCGTCGCACAGCACTTGAACGGCTCTTCCGTCACCAGCGCCAGTCCCGCCAAGCCGGGCGAGTATCTGGTGATGTACATGGCCGGCCTCGGGGCAACCGATCCTCCAGTACCGTCCGGCCAACCCGCTCCCGGGGCGCCGTCAACCCTAGCCGCCTTGACGGTGCAGCCCATCGTTACCGTGGACAAGCTGCCTTCCAACGTCGTCTTCGCCGGGCTTGCCCCCACGTTCGTCGGGCTCTACCAGATCGATTTCCAGGTCCCACCCGGCGCCAGCTCCGGCGACGACGTTGTTACAGTTACGCAAAATGGCATCGCCGCCAACCAGACGCTACTGCCGGTTAGTCCATAAATCGGGCTGGCCGGTAGGGCTCCAACAGGCTGACCCGCGCGTCATCTAGAATTTCGAGCGCGGCTAATTGTCCTATCAACGGCGCCAGCGTCACCCCGCTGTGCATCGCGGCGATGTACAGATTCGGGCAGCTCGCCGCAAATCCTATGATTGGATATTCGTCCACCGGCATCACGCGCCGCCCCAGCGTGACGCGCTCCACCGCCACGCCGCGCAGCCCTGGAAGCACCTGCGCCGCTTCCCGCAAGATCCGTTTGGCGTACTCGTCGGGTTCAGGTGTCGTACCCACCGCAGGATTTTTTGCCGTGCTGGGCCCCGCGACAATCGGCCCCCCAACAACCACGCGACCATCCAGCTTCTGCTTGCAGTGTATGTCCGGCGCCACCACCACACGATCGATGAGCTTCGGCTGGGGCCGCGTATGCACCAGCACACCCTCCGACTCCTTCAATGGCACGCTTACTCCCGCCATTTCCGCCAAGCGCGGTATGGCCACGCCGCACGCCAACACCACGACTCCTGCTTCGAGCGAATTCTCCCCAGCCTGAATCGCGGTTACGCGCCCGCCCTTCAGGTTCAACCCGGTAACCTCGTGCGGATATCGCACCTCCGCGCCCGCTTCGCGCAGCTGGCGCAGCATGGCTTTCACCGCGTCCATCGCATCCACGGCGCCCTCGTACTCGCAATAAGACGCCGCGCCGAACTCGCCCGCCGCGATATTCGGCAATAGCCTGCGCATCTCGTCCTCGTCATCAATCAGATGCGTCGCATAACCCCACTCCTGATGTCTTTGGACGTTCTCCCGCAATGTATCGGCGCCGCTGCCCGCGGCAACCCACGCGACGCTTCCGCCCCATTGCACTTTCAATTCGCCGCCCAGCTCCGTCTCCAGGCGTCTCCATCCGGCGATTCCCAATTGGTTCAGGTCGAAGTAGGCCCGAGGACGTTTTGAGAATGTCGCGTTGATCCACCCGAAGGATTTTTCAGTCGCCCCAGCGCCGGGACGAACGGCGTCCACGATGGCCACTTTCGCGCCGCGCTTAGCCAGATGATATGCGATCGATGCACCGGTAATTCCAGCGCCTACTATCACGATGCGATCGGAGGTCATGATCGATTGGTAACACACCAGGGTTCGCACATAGTTTTTACAGTCTTATCACCTTGTGCGGGCATTCCAGCGCATCGAAGATAGCAGGAGACCGCTGATATGCTAAACACTTTTCTCTGCATTATGGCCGCTACGGTTGCCGTCAACACCATTTTCGTCTTCACCTTGCTCGCCACCTTGAACGGGGAACAGCGCGCCATGTTCGTGTTCGCCACGGTGGTGCTTGCGGGCGGCTTGTTATACAGCATTCGAACGATACGGCGTCTAAACCAACGTCACTGAGGCCCGGCGCCTTAGTGCTTGCACTCCGCGCACCCGCAGATCTTGCGCAAATGATCAAAGGAGTAAATACCGGTATTGTGCCCGTCGTTCCAATCGATGCGAATCGCGTAATGCCCCACCGCTTCCACGTTCAACATCTTGAGGGTGGGTGTATACATCTGAAACGGAGTCGCTGGAGGAGCCGCGTAATTGGTCTTCCGCGGCTCGGTCCCATGCGCCCCGGTGCAACTCGCGCAGGGACATTCATCGCGCAAGTAAGCCAGCGAATACTGGCTGCGATGCCCATCCTTCCAGTCGATCTGAATGCCTTTCGATTTCGAAATGGCAATGTGCTCGGGTTCCGCCTGAGTTTCAATCATGTTCGCTCGATCATTCGGTTCGTTCCACGTCGCGGACGCCGGAAATGCGCCGGATAGCTGCCGCCACGCGCTCCAATTGCTTTTTGTCGCGGACTTCCACCGTCATATCGATGATGGCGCCGTCGCCGCGCTTGTCGTCGGAACTCGCTTCCAGGCTGCGGATATTGCTCTGCTCGGCGAATAACACGGAAGTGAGCTGGTTCAGCATGCCCGGCCGGTCGTCGGTATGAACGACCACGCGTACCGGAAATGTTTCGGTCACCGCGCGCGCCCACTCTACATCGATCTTCCGTTCAACCTCGTACATCAGGTTCTGCACATTGGTGCAATTCTTGGAATGCACGGCGATTCCTTTGCCGCGGGTGACGTACCCCACGATGCCCTCGCCGCGAATCGGATTGCAGCACTTGGCGCGATACACCAGCAGATCGTCGACGCCTTTCACCTTGATTACGAGGTCGGACTCGCCCGGCCTTGCAGGACCGGACGGCCCAGGCGTTGGCTTGGGTGCTTCCAGCGCCGGCGTTTCCACGCTGTCGGGCGCCAGATTCTGCAAGACCTGCCGCGCCGAAAATTTGCCGTAGCCCAGAGCCGCGTGCAGGTCCTCCGTCTTGCCGCAACCGTACTCCCCGGCCACACGATCCAAATCCGCCTTGGTGATCCGCGACATATGCACGCCCAGCCGCCGCGCCTCGCGCTCCAGATACTTCTGCCCGATCTCTATGGCCTTGGCGTGCTCAGTGGCGTTGATCAGGTGCTTGATCTTATTGCGCGCCCGCGGCGTCTTCACCAGCGCGAGCCAGTCCTTGCTCGGCTGATGCCCGGTCTGCGTCAGGATCTCCACCACGTCGCCGTTCTTCAGGTTGTACTTCAGCGGCACGATGCGTCCGTTCACCTTCGCACCAACGCAGGTGTTGCCCACGTCGCTGTGAATCGCGTACGCGAAGTCGATCGGAGTCGCCTCACGCGGCAGCGGAATCACCTTGCCCATGGGCGTGAAGGTGTACACTTCCTCCGGATACAAATCCACTTTCAGCGTGGAAATAAACTCGCCCGGATCGCGCATCTCCTGCTGCCACTCCACCAACTGCCGCAGCCAGCTGATGCGCTGATCGTCCGCGCCGGGCCCTTTGCGGCCTTCTTTGTACTTCCAATGCGCAGCGATGCCTTCCTCCGCGAGTCGATGCATCTCCTCGGTTCGGATCTGAATTTCGAAGGACCTGCCGCCGGCGCCAATCACGGAAGTGTGCAGCGATTGATACAGGTTCGGCCGCGGAATGGCGATGAAATCCTTAATGCGGCCGGGGATCGGATGCCACTCGTTGTGAATTACGCCCAGCGCCGCGTAACAGTTCTTCACCGAGTCGGTGACGATGCGCAGCGCCAGCAAATCGTACACCTGATCGAGTGCGATCTTCTGCCGCTTCATCTTCTGGAACACCGAGTACGGCCGCTTGATGCGCGCCTCCACGCGCACCGGAATATTCTCGCGACGCAGGTTCATCTCGACATCGTGCCGCATTTTGTTGAGAAATTCCTCGTTCTGCAGCCGCTGCGACTCGATCTCGCGCATCAGATCGGTCCAGGCCTCCGGCTCCAGATAGCGGAACGAAAGGTCTTCCAACTCGCCGCGGACTTTGCCCATCCCGAGGCGATGCGCGATCGGCGCGTAAATTTCGGCCGTCTCCTGCGCGATCCGTAATTGCCGTTCGCGGGGCAGCGCATCCAGCGTGCGCATGTTGTGCAAACGGTCCGCCAGCTTCACGATGATCACGCGGATGTCGTTCACCATCGCCAGCAGCATCTTGCGAACATTTTCGGCTTGCCGCTCCTCGCGCGAATACAGTTTGAGTTTGCTCAGCTTGGTGACGCCGTCCACGCAGGCCGCCACTTCTGGGCCAAACTCTTTCTTGATTCGCTCCAGGCTCAGGCTGGTGTCTTCCACCGTGTCGTGCAGGAGGCCGGTGATCAGCGCGACCATGTCCATCTGCATGTCCGCCAGAATCAGCGTGACGTGCAGCGGGTGCATCAGGTAGGGCTCGCCCGACTGCCGCAGTTGATCCTTGTGCGCCTCGGCGGCCATCCGATAGGCCTTTTCGAGCTGCGAAAGGTCCTCTTTGGGGCGCAGAGCGCGGATCTTCCGCTCGAGCTCGGCATAGAGCTGCTCAACTAAGCCTGGCGCGGGGACAACATCTGTGGACACTGTATCTTTAGGTTACTTGGTTTGGCCGCCGCGGCGCACGCTTCCGTGGCGCACGCACTCATGCGAAGACTACGCTCAATGAAAACAATCGTGAGTATCGTTAAATTGCGTGCCTCGACAAGTCGTACATGATCCATAAGGCCCAGGCGGCCTGAGTCAAGAAAACCGAGAGCGCCCAAAGAAAGATCTTGACGAGCTTGCGCTTCTCAGCTTTGCCCCAAAGGACGATGACAGGGAAGCAGCAGATCCACATTCCGAGCGGTACCAGCGCGGGCCAGGCAACACGAAGCACTTGGTAGTCTATACCTAGGGTCATGCGACAGTCAATGCAATACCAGAGAACGTCAAGACACGCTTCTTGGCGCGCTTCAATTAGCCGACACGGGCAATTTTAGCCCTTCTTCCGCTGCGATTTCGTCGACCGCTCTTCGCTCAGCGCCGCCCGAGTAGCGTTTTGATTACCGCTTGCCGGCTGATGTTGAGGCGTGCGGCTCGTGCATCGAGCTCACCTAACATGCCTTGCGTCAGATCAACGTTCACCCGCCGAACCGGTCTCACAACCGTGAACTTGTTGGTGAGTAGGCTGAGATATCCTCGCCCCGCGTCGCCATATCTGCGATCTCGTCGGCAGTAGGCGCGACCGACCTCTTTGACTTGTTCATCGATCCGACTCGGCGTCAAAGAATCCTGGCTCCTTGAGGAGCCGCTCCATGCGCGGCAGCGACCGTGGACGAGAGTCGAGTATGCCTCGCCCCAGCTCCGCAGCTCACCCACATGCCCTCTGCGCGAACACCGCCTTGCAATACTAGTGGCATCGTGTCTAGGGCTGTTCTCATTCCTCCCACGAACCTCTCAGGAGATCTTGTGATTCCCGAGAACGCGACGGCGGTTATCGCATTTGCGCACGGCAGCGGCAGCAGCCGGCGCAGCCCGCGCAACCAGTATGTTGCCCGAGTGTTGCAGCAAGGTGGCCTCGGGACGCTGTTGTTTGATCTTCTCACTACCGATGAGGAGCGCATCGACGTCCGCACGGCGCATCTCCGATTTGACATTGCCCTACTTGCCCAGCGGTTATCGGAAGCTACCGCGTGGCTCAAACAAGATGCGGATACGCGGGACCTGCAGGTCGGCTATTTTGGGGCCAGCACTGGTGCAGCGGCGGCACTGGTCGCTGCAGCTCAGCGGCCCGAGGAGATCTTCGCCGTCGTATCGCGGGGCGGTAGACCCGACCTAGCCGGTTCATCGCTGCCCTTGGTAAAAGCCCCGACGCTGCTGATCGTAGGAGGTGAAGACACGCCCGTGATCCGCATGAACCAGGACACGTTCGAGCAACTCAGCATAGAAGAAAAGAAGCTCGTGATTGTTCCGGGCGCTACGCATCTTTTTGAAGAGCCTGGGACTCTCGAACAGGTCGCGTCCCTAGCGCGAGACTGGTTTCAAAGGCTATCGAGACCTTAAGCCCGCAACGCGGCCAGGCCGGACGGATGTCGGCTGCCAAGGGGATGATGGTGTTCAACCGCGTGAGCTCGAGCACTTCAAGCACGCGCGGGTTGGCTCCCACCAGCATGAAACGCCCGCCGCCGGATCGCTTGGTGACGGAAATGTATACGCCGACGACAAAGCCCATTCCCATGGAGCCGATGGACTTCAATTCGCGGAGATCCGCGAGCATCTTAGTGCAGTCGTGGCTTCTGATCTCATCCGCTTTATGGCGCACGTAACCCGGGTCTTCGCCTGTGCGGAAGTGGCCCGTAAGGCGAAGAACACAAACCTCGTCTCCGTGCTCGATCTCGATGAGCATCGGCTCCCTCGTGGCTATCTCTGGTATCGTACTACAGACTTCGGGCTGGAACTACGGCTTGGAGTTGCTACTTCTGAACACCTTCTGGTGCTTTAGCGCTCATTAACTGGCGCAGAAGATTCGCGGTGCCTTCGCGCACGGTGGGCGGGCCTCCGGCATGACCGTGCAGTCCGATGCCCAGAGCCATCTCCACCGGCGTGCGACCCTGCTTGTCCTTGACGTCCAATTTCGCGCCCTTTTCGGCCAGGAACCTGACGATATCGTCCGAAGCCTGGGCGCCGAAATGCAGCGGAGTTTGTCCAGCTTGGCTTACAGCGTTCACATCCGCACCGGCAGCCACCAGAACTTTCACGGACTCCAGAAGTTGGGTCGGGGTCGCATAGTCGTTCGCAAAGGTGCCCGTGCCAAATCCAATGCCCGCGGCGAACATCAGCGCCGTGGTTCCGTTCTTGGCCGTGGCGTTAGGATCGGCGCCATGTTCGAGGAGCAGCCGTATCGCGTCTGAGTCGCCATTCTTGGCGGCTCGCATCAATGGCGTCGAGCCCTCATTCAAAGTCGGCTCACCCGGGGTGTGCGCGCGCTGCGTGGTCGGAGTTTTCAGCCGCGCATTCGAGTTCGCTCCATGCGCCAGCAACACCTTCATCAGGTCAAGTGCCGTCATCTTGCTCGCGGTGGGGTGCGCGGGATGTCCGTAAACTTCCCCGAGCGTGTTCATGTCCACCGCCGCGTACAATGCAGCCATTCCTGAGGCGTCGGCGATGTTGGGGTCGGCTCCTTGTTCCACCAGCAGCGCCGCGGTATCGTAATGACCGTTGATTATCGCGAGCACCAGCGCCGTGGAACCGTCGGGATCCGTCAGATTCACACTCGCTCCAGCACTCACCAGCGTCCGCGCCGTCTCGAGCGATCCTTGGCGCGCGGCATACATGAGCGGGGTCCAACTGCCATGCGGGAGAATTGTCAGCACGCCTTCCAGACCGAAGCGGTCCTTGGAACGTTCCAACGGATTCGTCCGGATGTTCACGTCGGCGCCGTGCGCGATCAATACTTCGGCCGCTTCCGCATGATTTTCCTGGGCCGCCCATACCAGTGCGGTTTCTCCATACTCCTCGCCCTTCGCTTTGATATCCGCCCCATGCTCGATCAGGAGCCGCACGATTTCCGCGTTTCCCGTGCGGGCGGCGGCCATCAGAATGGTTCCGCCTCCAGAAAGTTTCGCGTTCGCGTCCGCGCCAGCGTCCAGTAGAGCCTTGGCCATCGGGGCGTTTCTATTGGTGGCGGCTAACGACAGCGGCGTCACCCCGTAGCGGTTGGCGGCATTCGCATTGGCGCCCGCGTGAAGCAAGCGGTGTGCGGCCGGAAGGTCGTCGCTATAGACGGCCCATTCAAGCGGCGTGGTTCCGTCAGCATCCGCCACATCAGCAGCCAGAATGCCCGCCGAGAATAGTGAGATAAGTGCGACCCTATACCAGGACATCCGTCTTCCCCGTGCTGTCGCCGAAGCTGTCCATCGGTTTACCAAATTTCTCCGCCACGTTCAGCCAGAAATTCCCAATCGGCGTCCGCGTGGGCAACTCTATGTGGCGATGCCCCGTGCCAACGCCTCCGCCGATGGCCACCAGCGGCAGCGGATCCGTCGCGTGCATGTTCGAATCGGCCATGCCTGCGCCATAGATAATCAGTGAGTGATCGAGCAAGGAGCCATCACCATCTGGAGTAGATTGCAGTTTCTCCAGGAATTTGGCATACATTTGCGCGTAATAGGTGTTGATCTTCACCACCTGCGCCATCTTCTCAGGCTTGTTCAGGTGATGCGATACGGAATGGTGCTGCTCGGTGACGCCGATCTGCGGGTAGGTCCGCTGGCTGAGTTCACGCGACATCATGAAGCTGAACACGCGCGTAATGTCCGCCTGATAGGCTACCGCCAGCAAATCAAAGAGCAACGCGACATGCTCGTCGAATGAGTCGGGTACGCCGATAGGCGCGTCGGGCGCGTTCACGTCAGTGGCACCCCGGGCTTCCTGCCGCTGAATGCGCCGCTCGATTTCGCGGAGGTTGTCTAGATAATCGCCGAGGCGTATGCGATCGCGAGGGCCCAGCCCGCCTTGCAGGCTGCCGGCTTCATCCACTATCGAATCGAGAATGCTGCGTTCCTTTTCGATGCGAGCATGCCGGTCGGCCGCTGTCCCCGCCGCCCCGAAGAGACGCTCGAACACAGCGCGCGGGTTGATCTCCATAGGCAATGGCGTGGACGGCGTGCTCCAGGAGATGGTGTTCAAATAAGCGCAGCTGAAGCCGGGAGAACAGCCTCCCACATAACCGGTAAAATCCTCGGTAGCGACTTCGAGCGAGGGGAGCGGCGTATCCTGCCCGATCTCGTGCGCCACCACTTGGTCGATCGTTGTGTTCGCCAGCACATCCTCGGCTTCGGTGCGTTTCGGCCAAACTCCGGTCAAGAATCCGGCCGCGCTGACAGCGTGATCGCCGAACTGGCTGCCGGGGTGCGACCGCGTCAGATTGGTCACGACGATCAAAGAATCGCGAAACGGTTCCAGAGGCTTTAGAATCGGCGTGAACTCAAAACCCGAGCCCACGGTCTTGGGAGTAAGCTGCTGCATGATGGCGCCGTTCGGCGTATAGACAGCGCCAAAACGCATGCGAGGCTTAGCAGCGGCCTTGGCTAAGGGCACGAACGCCGGCAACATCGCATCGAACAATGGCAGCGCTATCGCGGCACCGAGGCCGCGCAAGATGGTCCGCCGGGGCAGGGCTTTCTTGGTCAGAAACATCGTCTACTTTCCTTCTCGATTCTGCGCCGACTGCACCGCCACGGATTCGGCATCGCGAGGCGTCGTTCTCATTTGAAATGGCGTGCTGTGAACCACGCCCAGGATCAGCGCGGAGAAACGGTAGTTGTCGCGCGAGGCGTCACGCAGGATAGCGCGCATCGCGGGCATGTCGCGATAGTCGAGACCGCGGCCCAGCCCATAGATCAGCAGCTTCTCCGTGAGCGTGCCTGCGAACAGTTCGGGACGGCTCAGCAGCGCGTTTCGCAATGTCACTACGCCGTCTACCTTGGTCCCATCGGAAAGTTGACCCGTGGCATCGATCGGCTGGCCGGCATCGCGGGTGCGCCAGGCGCCCACAGCATCGAAATTCTCCATTGCGAAGCCGATGGAATCCATGGCTTTGTGACAGCCTGCGCAAACCGGATTAGCGCGATGCTCCGCCATCTGCTCGCGCATGGTCAGCGGTTTCTGTCCCTGCTGATTTCCCTTGAGGGGTGGCACATCTGGAGGAGGAGGTGGCACCGGCGTGCCCAGAATGTTCTCGAGTATCCACTTGCCGCGCACCACCGGCGAAGTCCGCTCGGCATGCGACGTCAGCGCGAGAATACTTCCCTGCCCCAGCAAGCCGCGGCGAGCATCATCGGTGACGGCGACGCGCCGGAAGCGGCTCCCATAAATGTCGGGGATGCCGTAATGGCGAGCCAGCCGCTCGTTCACGAACGTGTAGTTCGCGGTCATGAGATCCAGCACGCTGCGATCTTCCTGTACGATGCTTTCAAACAGCAGTTCCGTCTCACGCCGGAAGGACTGACGCAGATTTTCATCGAAATCCGGAAACAGGTCCGAGTTAGGCTGCACGTTGCGCAGATTGCGAAGTTGCAGCCACTGCCCGGCAAAGTTGTCGACCAGTGCTTCCGACTTTGGATCGGCGAGCATGCGGCGCACCTGACGGTCTAACACGACCGGGTTCTGCAGCTTGCCCTCACCGGCCAACCGGAGCAACTCGTCATCCGGAATGCTGCTCCACAAAAAGAACGACAGCCTGGAGGCCAATTCGAAGTCGCCGATGCGATGGCTATCGCCGGGTGTTGCGCCCACAGGATCGCGTTCGACGCGGAACAAAAATTTCGGGCTCGCCAGAATCCGATCGAGCGCCAGTTCGATGCCGCCTTCAAACCCGCCGTCCTGCCTTCCGGACTGGTAGAACTTCAGCAACGTCTCCAAATCGGACGCGGCCAGCGGCTGGCGATAAGCGCGGCGCCCAAGCGCAGAGAGAATCTGACGCGCACAGGCGTCGTCGGCGATTTTACCGCCCGGACGACAAACAAAAATGCGGCGACGGCTCGGCGTATCGCTTGCACCCGCCGGATGGAACGGACCGGCAATGGTCAGTGACTGCAAGTGCGGCGACCCCGACCAATCGAAATTATCCACCGAGCTGCGGATGTACGGCTGCAGTCGGGCCGGCTCGACAGCATCGGGATCTTCGAGGAAGGCCACCGTGACAACATGCGGACCGGCCGTTACTGGAATACGAACGCGTAACCGCGCATCCACGGCGTCGCCCGTATCGGTCGGCTTCTGAAACAAGGACGCCAGATCTTCGGCGCCACCGAACGAAGCCAGGTGAATGGGTTTGCCGTCCACCGAAAATTCAACCCGATGCGGCGACTCCAGGCCGCGCATGATATTCAAATTGGTTCGGTACAGGTTGGCTTGGAACGAATACTCGCCATCCAGCGGAAAGTTGTAGCGGACTACCGTTCCACCCAACGTGCCGAGTGGCAAACCATTCACGTGCGTGTCCTGTGAAAGATCCTGCCGGATGCGCCAGGTTTCGCTGCCCGGCGCTATCTTCGGATCGCCTACCGCGAGCGCCCCGATTTTCAGCGCGGCGTCGAGGTAGTGTTCCTGAAGCGCCGGCGATACACCCAACGCGTCGGAGATGTTATCGAAGCCGAACGCGGAATCATCGGCAGGCAGTAAGGACCCGGCGTCGATGTCCAATGCCAACAAATCCCGAATCGCGCTGGCATACTCGGAGCGATTGAGACGGTGCAGGATCGGCCTTCCGGCGAAGGGCTCCTGCGTTTGATCGATCTGGGTCTCAAGCCAGTTGGCCAGGCTGTTGTATGCAGCAGCGTCGGGGCGCGGCATTCCGGCGGGCGGCATGGTACCCGATCGTAATTTGCGAATCACTTTTTCCCAGACTTCGGCCTGGGCCGGAACCTTGCCAATGTCCAGCGCGTCCAACACGAGTCCGCCGGTCTTGAGGCGTTGGTTGTGACAGGTGACGCAATATTTGTCCAGGACTTCCCTGTATGCAGGATCGGTGGAAGCGGAACAGACGGCCGCAAGCCCCAACCCCACTACAAATATCCGTCTCAGCATCTCTATGAAAAGTCTATCCTAAGTTGAGGTCGGGTTGTCCCCATCCGTGGTAGCGTAAGGATCCTATCAATGCCATTTATAGATCATCAGGGAGCCCGGATCTATTGGGACGAACGGAGCGTGGGCGAGCCAGTCCTGTTGATCATGGGGCTCGGCTACCCGTCGGATATGTGGTGGCGCACGCGTCCCGCGCTGGACGCCCGCTATCGGACCATCGTGCTGGATAACCGCGGTGCCGGCCGAAGCGACATGCCGCCCGGCCCATATCCGATCGCGCTAATGGCCGCCGACGCGCTGGCCGTGCTGGACGCCGCGGGCGTAGAGAGCGCGCATGTATTCGGCATCTCGATGGGCGGCATGATCGCCCAGGAGCTGGCATTGCAAAACCCGAAGCGAGTTCGTTCGCTCATTCTGGGATGCACCGCCGCCGGCGGAACAACCGCCGTGCAAGCCGAGCCCGAAGTTATTCAACTGCTGATGAACCGCGGCTCGATGCCCGCCGAGCAAGGGGCACTGGCCGCGATCCCGTTCATCTACGATCCCGGCACTCCGCGCGATCGCATCGATGAGGATTTTGCCATTCGCCGGCCCTGGTTTGCGCGGCCCGAGGCGTATGTCGCCCAGTTGCAAGGTATCCTGGCGTGGGAATCCTATAGCCGTCTGCCTCAGCTCAATGTGCCGACGTTAGTGATCCACGGCGAAACCGACCGGCTGGTGCGATTGGCAAACGGCGAGCTGATCGCAGCGCGGATCCCCGGCGCGAAGCTGGTAACGCTGCCGAATGCCAGCCACATCTTTCCGACCGATCAAACCGCAGCTTGCAATCACGCGATCATGGAATTCCTCGCGGCCTGCTGAGCTATTCGGACGACTTCAAGTACTTGTCAAACCAGGCGATCTCTTCGTAGAGCACATGCTCGATGGTCTCTTTGGCCCGATAGCCGTGTGCTTCGGCGGGCAGCATCACCAGTCGCACCGTTCCACCATTCCCGCGAATCGCGGCATAGAGCCGCTCAGACTGAATCGGGAAGGTCCCCGTATTATCGTCTGCTTCACCATGCGTTAGAAGAATCGGAGCTTTGATCTTATCTGCGAACCAGAACGGAGACATCTTCGTGTAGACGTCCGGCGCTTCCCAAAAAGTGCGGCGCTCAGTCTGAAAACCGAACGGCGTTAGCGTCCTGTTGTAAGCCCCGCTTTCGGCGACCGCTGCGTGAAATAGATTGGAATGCGCCAGCAGGTTGGCGGTCATGAAGGCTCCATAGCTGTGTCCAAAAACTCCAACGCGGTCGCGATCGGCCACGCCCATTTCCACAGCCTTGTCGACGGCAGCTTGCGCGTCCATTACCAGCTGGTCGAGATACGTGTTGTTGACGGTCTCGGCGTCGCCGATGATGGGCATGGCCGCATCGTCGATTAGCGCGTAGCCGTGCAGAACGATCATCTGATGGTAATTGAGCTGTGTAAACGACTGCGCCGCATGTCCAGTCACCTGACCGGCGGTCGAGGCGTCGCTGAACTCGTACGGGTAGGCCCAAACAACCGCTGGCAGCCGGGTACCGGCCTTGTAGTCCGGAGGCAGGTAGAGCGTGAAAGAGAGCGGTACACCGTCGGCGCGCTTGTAGGTCACCAGTTGCTTCTTGATGCCTAGCGTCTGCGGCGTTGGATTCGGGAAGTGCGTCAAGGCTTTGGAGTCCTGGCCGCTGCGGATGTAGTAATTCGGTGAGTCGGCGGGGCTTTCGCGCCTGATCAGCAGGCGCTCGCCGCTGTCGTCCAGCATGGCCACGATTTCTTCATACTGGCTGCCGGATTGGAAGAGCCTCTCGGCTTTGCCGGTGGCGAGATTGAAACGATCCAGAAAGGGTTTGTCGCCGGCCGGTGTTGCGCCCTCGCCGGAAAGATAGATTTCATCGCCGGTTTGAATCAACTGGCGGCGACCATCGGGCGATGTCTTCGAGACTGGCGTGCCGGGGTCGTGATAGGCATCGCGTTCATTGCGAGTGAAGATCACGCGCCCTGTGGCATTAGGTTTGTCGAGATCGATCTCGATAGTGCGCAACACCCGCTGCACGCGTTCGTAATCCTCCACCAGGGCCTTGCCGTTAGCTAGCGGCTGCATCCCGCGGTATCGCTCTTTGGTCTGGAAGACCTCGGTCGGCTGGCCGCTAAATGGCGCGCCTAGCAGGACGATCCGATCGCGGTGGGGCGGTTTCTCGCGCGGATCGCCACCGTCGAGCGCTTCAACCCAGGTCAGCGTCGCGGATTTGTCGGGCAGCCATTGATACGATCGCGGGCCGGTACGCACGCCCGCCAATGGAACGTGTTCCGCTAGCGGAAGGCTGGCAACTTTGTATTCGCTTTTGCCCTCGCGATCCCAGACCTGCACTTCCTGGGGAAAATCGGTGGCGGGAAGTTGATATGAATAGGGCTTGTGCAACCAGCCGACCAGCAGATGCTTTTGGTCGGGAGATGGCCGAACGGTGGTGAAGATTCCGGGTTTTCCAAGGGGCGTCAACTTACTGCTGGCCACATCCAGATAGGCAAGTTGCGCGGTGGCATAGTAATCGAACAGATCCTCGTCATGCGGATTGCTCAGCAAGTCCTCAAAGGTAGGAGCGGGTCCGGCGTGCCCGAGGCTTTCCTGCACATGCGGCCCCTTGGGGATGGCGAGTTCCGGGGGAGCAGCGCCGCCTCGTCCGGACGGAACCAGACTGACGATGAGGGTGCGATTATCGCCGAGCCACTCCACTGCGTCCCCCAAGCCGCCGCCACGGTCCACGCGAACGCTGTTAATGTTGACGCCGTCGATCTTGTGTGTCTCGCCCGTTGACGAGGATCCGATCCAAAGCTCGATGCCGTGCTGGGTGGTATTGATGAAAGCGAACTGCTTTCCGTTCGGGCTCCAAACCGGCGCTCCAAGCTTGGCGTCCTTAGGGGTAGCGATGTGAAGGTCGGCGCCATCCGAGAGCCGCTTCAATGCGAATGACAGGTAATAGGGCGCCAAATGCAATCCGTTGGTGTTGGTATCGATCCGAATTCCACCCAGCCGCAACATTGGTTGCGCGACTTCCGTGATGGGAGGGTAGCGAACCGGTTGCAGGAAGATGATTGAGTCGTGCTGCGGGCTCACGGACGGCACCGGAGTTGGCGCGGCGTTCAGAACCTCTTCCACCTCCTTGGGGGGATGATGATACGGAAAGTCGTCGGCTAGAATTACGAAACCGGCAGCCAGGAAAACAAGCAGAAGACGTGGGCGACGCATGTAGGATTTTACCACTGGCCATCCCAGAGCGAAGCGGTTAGCGATTACGTATACGCGTCCTGGCCATCGCTCGAAGCTGGCGGCGGCGATGTTGTTTCCGGCTTGGACGAGCGGCTTAGACTGCTTTCGGCCGGAGCCTCGATGGCCTTCGGTGCCGGCGGAGGATCTTCCTGCGCCTCCTCGAAAGTTTTCTTCACATCCTTCCAAAAACTCTTGGTGAAGACTTCCTTCATAGCGCTCCTTGCGTGCCCATTATGGCACGCTCGCTGGCCGCCCCCAGAAGCTGGTATTCTAATGATTAGGTTCGAATTTAAGATTGAGGTGAGTTCGTTGGCTGAAGTTCAACTTCATGAAGGCGAAAGCCTGGAAAGCGCGCTCAAGCGCTTTAAGCGAAAGGTCCTCCAAGAGGACATTATCAAGGACATCAAGCGGCATGCGTTCTATTTGAAGCCGGGCGAGAAAAAGCGCACCAAGGCGGCCCTGGCTCGCAAACGCGCCCGCAAAAAGCGTCCAAGAGACGGCGAGCCAGATCGAAGCCCGTCCTAGAAAAGAGGTTGTTTTATGTTGAAGCACGCCGGCAGCCTGGCACTTAGCCTGGTCCTTTCTGTGGGCGTGGGGACGCTTGCATATGCCGCGGACAACGGCGCGGTATCGTCGCAAATCCACGCGTTGGAACAACAGGAAAAGGCTGATCTGCAGAATCTGATCCAGCAGATTGCGGATCTGAAGGCGACACACCAAGGGGACACGGCGCCTCTGCAACAGCGGCTGGATTCTCTCGACGGCGCGTTCCAAAGCGCGATGAAACAGCTGCACGATCAATACAATGAAACCCGCACTCGCGATGACGATCAGCGGGCGGCGCTCATGGATCGAATCAAGCCTGGCTTCCTCGCTCTCTACAATCAAAAGAAGGCATCGCTAGCGAACGTCACTAGCAAGGAGGAGCAAGCCCTCCAGGGCCTCCGCCAACAAGAGGACGCCGAACTCCAAAGCATTCGCGAGAAATACGACGCCGAGCGCAAAAGTCAGCAACAAGAGTCGGCTAGTCAGCGTCAGGCGATCAACAGCCAATTCGACGCCGCGGTGAAAGAGCTCAAGTAAGCGTCTAGCGCTCGAGCAGTTCCAGCAACGCGGACGATACCACTTCCGGCTTCTCTCGCGGTAAGAAATGTCCGGCCCCAGGAATAACCCGGCGTGCGACCAGCGCGGGGAACACCGCACGCTCGGCCGGCGTCCCTTCGGGCGTCGGGCGCGCCAGTGGATCAGTGGCGCCATACAGCAGGATCGACGGCGCTGCGATCTTCGGGCGCTGCGCGAGCTGCCACTCCATCTCTTGAAAGCGCTGCTCGCCGGGCGCGTTCGCGTTCCGATGTCGATAGGAGTGAATCACCACGTCCACGAAGTCGGGATTGTCGAAAGATGCCGCGGTGCGGTTGTAGCTTTCATCGCTGAAGCGCCAGCCGGGCGACCATGTCTGCCACAACAGCTTGCATAGACTTCGGCGGTTAGCGGCAAGTCCAGCTCGCCCGCGCTCCGTATTGAAATACCACTGATACCAGAACTCACGCTCGACCTCCGGTGACGCGGGTTGTTGCGGAGCGAAGACATTCTGGATCGTGTAGCCGCCGATAATCACTGTGGCCCGCACTCGATCCGGATGCAAGGCCGCGGCGATGGCTGCCGCGCGTCCGCCCCAATCGTAACCGGCGAGCGCCATTTGCTTGAGCCCGAGAGCATCGGCAAAGTCGATCAGATCCTGGCCGATGGCGGCTTGCTCGGCCATGCGAGGAGCAGCCGGATCGCGGAATCGCGTGGGCCCGTAGCCGCGCAGATAAGGGACCAGCACGCGGTGGCCAGCCTTCGCGAGCGGCGGCGCTACATCGTCGAAAGCGCGAACGTCGTCGGGAAAACCGTGCAGCAGGACGATCGGAAACCCTTGCGGATCGCCGCTCTCTTCATACGCGATATCGAGGATGGGTGTTTGAATGGACTTCATGGTGGATTGCGCTTGAGCCATAGTCGCCATTCCTGCGCTGGCCGCTTGCAGGAAGCTTCTCCGATTCACGTTAGCGTGTTTCCATGAGCTGCAAGTAAAAGTTGTTGGGATCGCGGAAGATGATCACGCGCTGGCCTTGAGGCAAAGGGACAGGCCCGCCGCCGCTGGTGATTACGGAGAATCCGGCGGCCTTGAGTGATTGGGCCAGCGTGTCGATATTGCGCACGAACAATCGAAGCATTCCCTGGCCCGGGGTGGGAAAGGGAACGTTCAGGCCCTTGTTGCCCGCCGTAGTGAATCGGATTTGGTCCGATTTCAATCCAAGCATGCTTTCGTAAAGCGCCGCGGCCTTGCTCGCATCGATGACGCCGATCACGAGGGCCCCTCCCGCGATAGCGGACGGGGCCACTTCCACCGTGAATCCATCGGGGTCGTTAAGCGTCGTGCGGACTGCACCGGGCCGGCGAAGCATCAGGGTGACGGCTGTGGGTCCTGCCTTGGGCTTTCGCGCCTCGCCCCACTGCACTAATTCGATCCCCATCGGCGATCCCGGAATCTTCAGCACTGCGGCCCGAAATTGCTTGCCCGGGACTCCATATAAATCCGCAACCGCCGGATTGTCGGTGAACTTGTGCTCGCCCGGAGGTCCGCTCAGTTCCAGACCCAGGACGCCGTGATAAAACTCGAGGGAGTGATCCAGGTCGGAAACGATGTGCAGAAATGGCCCGACGCCAACTACAGCGCTCTCGGGCGGCGCAGTCTGTCCGAATATCAGCGCGGCGCCAAATAATCCTGCCATCAACCGCGCGGCGAAGGTTGTCATCGCTTACTTGCCCTGGACTTTCTGCCGCCATTCAGCGGCCTTCTCCGGTTGACCCCAACTCTGGTAGAGTTCAACAATCCGCTGCCCGGCTTGCACAACCAGGCTCAGGCTGCCGGCGGGAACGGTGGCTTCACGTTGAACCATCCCTTCACGGCCGGAAACCAAAAGCGGCTCTGCCTCCGCAAATCGCTTCTGGCCCGCCAGGCTCGCGCCCAAGAGGCCCTGGAAGTAATAACGGTTCCACGCATTGGGGCTGGTCTTTTCAGCTGTGCCGACGGCCTCCCGTAACAGCGGCTCGGCATCGGCGTACTTGTGTTCTTGAAGTTCAACCTCCGCGAGTGCCCCCATGGTACTCAACGTGTCCGGATTCGACGGACCCAGAACGCGCCGCCAGAGCTCCAAAGTTTTCATCAGAAGCGGCTCAGCCAATTCATCTTTGCCTTCGTGATGGTACATGGCCCCCAGATCGCTCATGCTGCGCAGCGTGTCCGGATGCTCCGGCGCAAGTATGCGGCGCCGGATTTCAAGGACCTGTGTAAGAAGCTGCTCGGCCTGCGCATACTTCTCTTCGTCCTGATACAGGAGTCCGAGGTCGAGCATGCTGCGCAGGGTATCGGGATGCGCTTCGCCCAGCACCCGGCGTCGCAGATCCAATGCCTTTGTAAGAGCCGCGTCCGCTTGCGCGTACTTGCCTTCCTGCCGGTACAATCCCCCCAGGTTAGCCAGGAAGTGCACGGTGGCGGGACGCTGCTCGCCGAACAAACGGCCCTGGATCTCGAGAGCCCCGCTATACAGCGGCTCGGCTTGGGCGAACTTGCCTTCGGCACTGTATAGCACCGCGAGGTTGTTCATGCTGATCAAGGTGTTGGCATGCTCCGCACCGAGCACGCGGCGCCGGATCTCTAACACTCGGACATACACCGCCTCGGCTTGCTCGTACTTGCCTTCGGTCCGGTAGACCAACCCCAGATTGTTCATGCTGGTTAACGTGTCGGAATGCTCCGCACCCAGAACCCGGCGTTGCAACTCGACAGCTGCGTTCAATAGCGACTCGGCTTGCGTGTACTTTCCTTCTTGCCGATATACCAAACCAAGTTCGTTCATGCTTCGGGCCGTCTGGGGATGCTCGTCGCCCAGCACGCGACGCCGGCCCTCGAGAGCCTGAATCTCAAGGGGCTCGGCTTGCTCAGATTTACCTTCACCCTCGTATACCGTCGCCAAGTCGTGCAGGCTGGTGAGAGTATCGGCGTGGTCCGGGCCCAACAGCAGGCCCTGAAGCTCTAATGCTTTCACTAGAAGCGGCTCGGCATTAGCATACTTGCCTTGGTCCAGGTACAGGTTTGCCAGCTCGTTCATGCTGCTCAGCGTGGCGGGATTTTTCTCTCCCAGGACACGACGCCGAGTCTCTAAGACTTTGGTGAAAAGCGGCTCGGCTTGTTTATACGCGCTTTGTACTCGGTACGCGTCCGCCAGGTCACTCATGCTCGTGAGGGTGTCGGGGTGATCGGGACCCAGAACTCGACGTCTCAGGTCCACCGCCCGTTCCCACTGGCGCTGCGCCTCCGGATACACGCCCAGGTCGAAGTATGCTTTCCCAATGGTCTGCCGGATGGAAGCCTCCACGGTCGGCTGCTGGTCGAATTTGCCTGGGATGGCCGCTGCAGAGCGGTCCAGCGCGGTACGTACTTTCAGCTCCGGGTCGGGCTTGGTATCGGGGCGCGACTGGACACGGGCACTGGCTTGCGACAATAAATCATTTTGAAGAAAATTGTTTACCGCCTGCGCAGTGGCTGCTTCGTCGTCCGCGCGCTTTTTCTCCAGGAGTACTCGATCCCGCTGTTGAACCACTTGCGCCTCGGCTGCCAGGGCGCGATTGCGCTCGGTGGTGGCGGCTGCTTCTGCTTTCAAGGCGCGGTCTCGCTCCTCGGTGGCGGCGCGTTGGGCGGCCGATGCGTGGTCCCGCTCGGTCAACGCTGCACGCCCCTCCCGGTTCGCCCGTATGGCCTGCGACGTACTGGCCACCACCCCGCCTGCCAACACGACGAATACCGCTGCCACGCCTGCAACCAATGCCTTGTGCCGCCTCGCGAATTTTTGGAGCTGATAGCTCGCGCTGGGCGACCGGGCGGCGATCGGTTCGTCATCCAGGTAGCGCCGGATATCGGCGCCTAGATCCGCGGCCGATGCGTACCGCCGCGTCTTGTCCTTCTCCAGCGCCTTTCCAACGATGGTTTCGACGTCGCCGCGGTAATGTCGGTTGATGGATCGGAGCGAGGTGGGGTCGTCTTCCCGGATGGTCTGCAGCGCAACGTGCAACGGCTGGTGGTTGACGTTGTAAGGCAGCTGTCCGGACAGGAGCTCATACAGAATCACGCCCAGCGAGTAGACGTCGCTGCGAGTATCCAATTTGAGCGGATCGGCCAGCACCTGTTCAGGACTCATGTAGGCGAGCGTTCCCACCAGTTGCCCCAAGTCGGTCTGCCGCGTGGCTTGCTCGTCGCTGCCTGTCACGCGGGCCACGCCAAAATCGAGGACCTTGGGCTGGCCGGTCTCATCCACCAGGATGTTGCCCGGTTTGAGGTCGCGGTGAATTAGCCCGCGCAGGTGTGCGTGATCCACGGCCTCGCAAATCTTCACCATGAGCGACAGCCGTTGCCGGGCGTTCAACGAATTCGCGCTTGCGTACTCGCGTAAGGAAAGGCCGCGAATCAGCTCCATCGCAAAGTAAGGCTGCGGTCCCAAGCCGGTATCGGCAGTGCTGGCCTCGTAGATCTGGGCAATTCCGGGGTGCTGCAAACGCCCGAGCGCCTGCGCCTCATGTTTGAACCGCGTCAGCCGCTGGCCTACGGCCAGACCGGGTTTGATGATCTTGAGGGCCACCCCCCGGCGTGGCTGATCCTGTTCGGCTTCATACACGATCCCCATTCCACCCTCGCCAAGGAGGCCAATGATGCGGTAGCGTCCGATCGCGGCGGGCAGGGGTCGTGCAGCTATAGCTCCGGCTTCACTCGGTGCCGCGAGCGCTTTCGCCGCCATTTCAAGAGCCGGCAATTCCAGAAAACTGCCCGTTTCTTCGGCGTGCTGCAGGAGCGAAATGACTTCCTGTTCGACCGACTTATCCCCGGCGCATACCTTTTCGAGGAACGACGCCCTCGCGCTCTCTTCCTGCTCCAGCGCCAGGTGATAAAGGCGGTTGATTTCGCGCCAACGCTCAGCTTCCATGCGGCGACCTCGAAGCGAGTTCGCGGCGCAGCCAGCTCTTGGCAACATTCCAGTCGCGACGAACCGTTTCCTCGGACACTGTCAGAACCTCGGCGGTCTCCTTCAAGCTCAAACCGCCGAAAAAGCGCAGCTCGACGATATGGCTCTGGCGCGGATCGAAGGCGGCCAAAGTCTTCAAGGCGTCGTCGATCGCGATCAGATCGTCGCCGGACTTTCCTGGCACAATGGCCAGATTCTCCTGAAGTTCCAACGCGGGAACGTCGCTGCCGCGTTTCTGCGCCCGCCGGGAGCGTGCCCAATCAACCAGAATGCGCCGCATCACGCGCGCGGACACTGCAAAGAAGTGAGCTCGGTCTCGCCAACCGCCGCGTTCGGAATTCGCGAGCCGGAGGTACGCTTCATTGACGAGGGCCGTGGCTTGCAGCGTATGCCCGGGCCGTTCATCAGCCATGTAGCGCCGCGCCAGCTGGTGCAACTCTTCGTAAACCAAGGGCATTAGCTGTTCTAGCGCGCCTTGATCGCCTTCGCTCCAAGCCTGTAGCAGTTGAGTCACTTCAGGTCCCGAGGAAGCCATCTTCTGTCCTTAATTTACGCGGTCGTAGAAGAAGGTTATCACTTTATTGATGTTTACCGCTGTTTCAGGGTGTCGAAACCGGACGCGGCCAAGAAGCGTTGTCCCGGCTGTGGGTTTTCGCCGGGTTCTTGCGCTTTAGAAGGGTGAGGACCGGTTGGACTGAGCGCGCAACGCCCCAAGGCACGCTCTGTCCGACCGGCGCCCTCGGAGGATCTCCACGAAAACGTTACCTGGAGCCCGTTTCGGGATCGGAGCAAACCGGCTGTGGGTTTTCGCTTGATTCCTACGCGTTAGAGGATGACGGCGGAGACGCTGTCTTCGGGCCCCGAAATAAAAGCGAGCCCCACTAACGGAGGATTTTATGAAGCACTGCAAATTGACTAAGTCGTCAGCCGGAAGAATCGGCGCCCTGTTGCTGATTCTTTCCGTACCCCTGATCAGTCAAGCCCAAACGCCTGTGATTGACGAAGCCACGGTGAACTTGACCACAGGCAGCCTAACACTAGCGGGTTCGAATTTCAGTCCAACCGCCAAGGCGCCGACCGTCACAGTGGACGGAACTTCCCGCACCGTGACTACTTTTAGCAATACGGCGATCGTAGCGGTGGTGCCAACTACTCTCGCCGCAGGCACGTATCTGGTGACCGTGACCAACAGCGTGCCGGAGACCGGAGCAGGTGATGTGACAGTAGGAGCAGTGGGTCCACAAGGCCCGGCCGGCGCGACTGGGGCCACCGGAGCGACAGGCCCAGCAGGGGCAGCTGGCGCCAAGGGTGCGACGGGAGCGACAGGCGCAACAGGCGCGACCGGTCCAGCGGGGCCGGCTGGCGCGAAGGGTGCGACAGGCGCGACTGGTCCGGCAGGGGCGACTGGCGCAAAGGGTGCGACAGGCGCGACTGGTCCGGCAGGGGCGACTGGCGCAAAGGGTGCCACGGGTGCGACAGGCGCGACTGGTCCAGCGGGGGCGGCTGGCGCAAAGGGTGCCACGGGTGCGACAGGCGCGACTGGTCCAGCGGGGGCGACTGGCGCAAAGGGTGCCACGGGTGCGACAGGTGCGACAGGCGCAACCGGTGCAACGGGGGCGGCCGGTGCAAAAGGCGCGACAGGTCCGGCAGGTCCGGCAGGTCCAGCAGGCCCGACTGGTCCGGCAGGCCCGACCGGTCCCGCGGGTCCGGGAGGAGGTCTGACCTTGCCATTTAACGGGAGCGGCGCGGCTACCACCACCGCCCTGTTCAACATCACAAACACAAACCCAGCGCATTCGGCTGTCGCCGGAACCGGCGCTACGGGAGTCTCCCAGGGACACGGTGGTGTCGGTGTTGCCGGCTACGGTGGATCTTCCAATAGCAACGATGCCGTACAAAGCTATGCTGGAGATGGCGTCTATGCAGTCGGCGGAGAGGCCACCAGCGTAGACGGTATTGCGGGGCCTGGCGTTAGTGCCTATGGCGGCGCTGGCAGCGCCATCGGAATCAGCGGCGGCCAGGGCGTCAGAGCTACTGGGGGCAGTGGCAGCACTGTTGAGGGCAGTGGCAGCAGCGGTGGTGACGGCATCGACGCATATGGGGGATCGGGAGCGGTAGTGGCGGGGTCTGGAATATATGCTGTCGCGGGTAGCGGCCCCTCCGCCTACGCTGGCTATTTCGAGGGCAACGTGCATGTGAATGGTAGTCTCAGCAAATCCAGCGGCACCTTTCAGATCGATCATCCGCTCGATCCAGCGAATAAGTACCTGTATCACTCGTTCGTCGAATCGCCCGACATGATGAACATCTACAACGGCAACGTCACCACCGACGGCAGCGGGACGGCCATCGTCACCATGCCTGCGTGGTTTGAGGCTCTCAACACCGATTTCCGCTATCAACTGACCACCATAGGCCAGCCGGCCCAAGCCTGGGTCGCGACCGAGATCACCAATGGCAGTTTCACCATCAAGACCAGCAAGTCGGGCGTGAAGGTTTCCTGGCAAGTCACAGGCGTACGGCAGGACGCCTGGGCGAACGCCCATCGCGTCCAGGTGGAAGTGAACAAGGCGCCGGCGGATCAGGGTCACTACCTCCATCCGGAGCTCTTCGGACACGTGGGTGAACCGGACATTTCGGAGATTCATCACCCCCGCCCGCCCGCGGCGCCGCAGCAATGACCTGACCCTTTTTAGCGGGCCTCGGCGTAGATGCGTTGCGCCAGGCCCGCTACGTTCGTGCTCGGCCAGTCCGCATACTTGGTCTTCAATTCCACGCTGAGCTGTTTGCCGGCATCCTCAGCTGAAACGCCTTGGCGCTTGAGCGCCAGCGCGCGCGTCTGAACGTCGCTGATAAAGTTCCGCTCTGAAGTAATCAGCGAACCATCGCCCGGCGGGCTGTGATCAGGCAGAACGTGCCGCACATTCAGCTCAGCGAGTTTGTCGAGCACGGCGATCCAACTGGAAGAAGTTCCTCCATCGGCGGCGATGCCCGGGACCACTTTGTTCTGCACGATGTCGCCCGACACGAGCGTCCGATCGGGCTCCACGAACGTCAGTTCATCGCCTTTGGTGTGCCCTCCGCCGAACCACAAAAGCCTGGCTGTCACGCCGCCCAGATCGACCTTCGCTTCGTCCTGGAAAAGAATGTCGGGAGTGCGAAGCGACGCCACGTCTTTCAGCAGCTCGGCGTTCTGCTCGGACATTTTGCGGAAGCGATCGACGGTTTCAAGCCCGTGCTGTTCCATCTCCTGCTGCTGAACTATATTGCGGATCAGAATGGTTCCCGCCGGGAAGCCCGCATCACCTCCGGCGTGCTCGGGATGAAAATGCGTGGTGGTGAGGAAAAGTTTTGGACCCTTGGACAGCTTGGCGGCGGCGCGCGCCACCGTCGCTCCGTTGCGCGGTCCCAATCCGGTGTCGACCACCAGCATGGCGCGATCGCCCACAATAATGGCGACGTTCGGAAATCCCATGATGGCCCAGACGTGATCCGATATTTTGACCGTGTCTTCGGTCATGAGAGGTTGCCGCATCTGAGCCGCGAGAGGTTGTTGCACCAATGCCGTGGCGGCGACGGCAGCGCCTGCGACTGAAGTTTGATAGCTGACCGTTTCCATCCAGCTTCCGTTTCGCCTCACCCAAACCCGAGTGATATGCAGCGGCCTTCCGCGGTCGGGCTGGTGCTCCGACGTCATCAAAACCGAGTCGCCGAAATCGAACATCCGCGCTGATATGAGCGGCGCGGGAATAAGCCCTCCCATTTTCGAATGGTCGAAGTCTTCCATCCGGCCGCGCTTGTCATAGAGTCTGTTGCTATTGGAGCTGGCCGCCACGAACTCATCGGCCACCAGTGTGCCGAAGACCGCCGAATTACGGGCCATCGCCGCTGTCTCGAGCTTCAAGTAGGCGTTGACCACTTGCTGCTCCGTCTCATTCTTCGGTTTATACGCGACCGTCTTGCAGGGGTTCTCACAGTCCTTCCCTGCCCCCGGCGCAACGGAAGGCGGCGCATCCAGTGACAATACTTCCTGATAGACGATCGCTTTCCAGCCTCCGCGACGCTTCACCCAGACGCGTAGCACGTGCGTTTTCCCAAGGTTCGCCTGCACATCTCCAAGTTCGCCGTATGTGTATTCCTTGAGCTGAGCGCCATTCTCGTTCGCGATCGCCGGCTTCGGCGGATCCTGCAAAACATCTGCCTTGGTCTGCGTCTTTCCCGCCGAGTCAGTCCACGCGAAATCCGCGTCGAGAAGTTTTTCGAGCGCGGGCTTGTCCGACTTTGCGACAGACTCGACAAAAGCGCGATCGGCCTGCAGCATTCCATGATCAGGCTGGGCTCGATCCTGGCCAACGCACACCAGCGTTACGCATAACGCAACACATAACACAGCCCAGAGAACTCGCATGAGAACCAATATACGCGTACTCAACGCCCTCGGCTGTTAAGCTAGGAATTCGTTATCAATGAAGCCTTCTCAAACTCCCAATAATCCCTGCTTTTCTTCCGGACCTTGCGCCAAACGGCCCGGTTGGAATTTCGACGCCCTCAAGGATGCGGCGCTCGGGCGATCGCACCGTGCCAAACTCGGCAAGAATAAACTCGCCGATGTGATCGAGCGCAGCAAGAAAGTGCTCGGCATTCCCGGGACGTACAAACTCGGCATCGTTCCCGCCTCCGATACCGGCGCCGTTGAAATGGCGCTCTGGTCAATGCTCGGCGAACGAGGAGTGGACATCCTGGCTTGGGAGGCTTTCAGCAGCGGCTGGGCCACCGATTGCAAAACCCAACTCCGGCTGAAAGATCTTCGCATCTTCAACTCCGACTACGGCCAGCTTCCGGATCTCAATCAAGTGGACTGGGCTCGCGACGTCGTCTTCGCCTGGAACGGAACCACTTCCGGCGTGCGCGTTCCGAATGGTGAATGGATCGCCACCGATCGCCAAGGACTCGCCATCTGCGACGCGACCTCGGCGGTCTTCGCGATGGACATTCCTTGGGACAAGCTGGACGTGGTCACCTGGTCGTGGCAAAAAGTGCTGGGTGGCGAGGGTGCGCACGGAATGATCGCGCTCAGTCCAAGAGCCGTCCAGCGCCTCGAAACCTTCACTTTCGATCGCCCCTTGCCGAAGATTTTCCAGATGACCAAGGCCCACAAATTGATCGACGGGATCTTCGAAGGTGAAACCATCAACACACCGTCGATGCTGTGCGTCGAGGATGCGTTGGACGGCCTGAAATGGGCCGAATCAATCGGCGGTTTGCAGGCGCTCATCGCCCGGTCTAGCGCTAACCTGCAGTGCATCGAAGACTGGGTGGCACAATCGCCTTGGGCGGCATTCTTGGCCGAAGAACAATCCACGCGATCGAGCACTTCCATTTGCCTCAAGATCAAGGATCCTGCTTTCACCTCGCTCTCGGTCGACGATCAAAACGCGCACGCCAAATCCATCGTGTCCACCTTGGAGAAGGAACGCGCCGCTTACGACGTCGGCGCTTACCGCGATGCGCCTGTCGGGCTGCGGGTTTGGGGTGGCGCGACGGTTGAGACTTCCGACATCCAGACGCTGCTGCCTTGGCTCGATTGGGCGTACGCTTTGGCACGGGAATCGTTCGCGCGTGCTCTATGATGGTCTCTCTCGTGAGACCAATCCTTCTGCTTTTGGCCTTAAGTTGGATTGCCACGGCCCAGACACCGGATCTGATTTTGATCCACGGTAAGATCCTGACCGTCGATGCCAACGACTCCATCGTCGAAGCGGTCGCCATTGCGAAAGGCAAAATTGTCGCGGTGGGATCTACGGCGGAAATTCAGAGGCGCGCCACTCCCGCCACGCGCGTCGTCGATCTGCACGGTCTCACCGCTACTCCAGGCTTGATCGACACCCACGGACATTTCGTCGCGAGCGGCGTGGACGAACTGTTTAGCGTGGTGCTGAATGACGTTCAACGAGTGAGCGACGCGGTGGAGCGAATCCGTGCGAAGGCTGCTACGTTAAAGCCCGGCGAATGGCTGGTGGGCGCCGGATGGGATGAAGGCAAGCTGGCTGAACGCCGTTACCTGTTGGCCTCCGACCTCGATAAGGTTACACCCAACAACCCGGTCTGGCTGATGCACACCACCAACCACTACGGTGTCGCCAACAGTTATGCGCTGAAGCTCGCCCACATCACTGCCTCAACGCCGGACCCGCCGATGGGCACCATCGACCGTGACGCCCAAGGCAACCCTACGGGCGTGTTGAAAGAATCGGCGAAGGACTTGATGGTGAATCTGACTCCGCCCACTACTCCGGAGCAATGGCAGCGGGGAATCTTGCATTCGATCGAGGGCTTGCATCGCGAAGGCATGACTGCCGTGAAGGACCCGCAACTCACCCCGCCGATGTGGGATGCCTATCGCGAGCTCCTCCGTCAGAACAAGCTGGACGAGCGTGTCTTCGTGCTCTGGGATTCGGGCCACACGCTGGAATCCGCTCGGCAGACTCTCGCGATCATTTCCAAGCTTCCAAGACCGCCCGCTTCGCTGGGCGATGGCCTGCTGCTTTCGGGCGGCGCCAAAATCTTCATGGACGGCAGCGGCGGCGCGCGCACGGCCTGGATGCACCAGCCATGGAATAAGAACCGGACGGAAACCGACGGAACGAACGTTGGCTACCCGGCCACCGATCCCGAGGTCTATCGCCAGATGGTCCGCTTATTTCATCAAGCGGGCGTTCACGTCGGTACGCACGCCATCGGGGACCGCGCGATTGACTGGGTGGTGGACACATACGCCGAAGTACTGAAGGAGAAGCCCACGCGCGGGCTGCGTCACAGCATCATCCACTGCAACCTTCCTACCGACCACGCTATCGACGTGATGGCGTCCTTGCAAAAACAGTACGACGCCGGTTACCCCGAGGCGCAGGCTCCCTTCATGTGGTGGATCGGCGACACGTACGCAGGCAATTTCGGTCCGCAGCGCTCGCAACGGCTGGAGCCCATGAAGACCTGGCTCGCGAAGGGCGTGCGTTGGACGGGCGGGTCAGACTATGACGTCACACCCTTTGCCGCGCGCTACGGAATCTGGGCTTCGCTCGAGCGTGAAACGCTCAAGGGCGTGTACGGCGCGCATCCTTTTGGGACAGCCGAAGCAATTGACGTCCACACCGCGCTGCGCTCCTACACCGCATGGGCCGCCCGTCAATTGTTTCTCGAAGACAAAATCGGAACCATCGAGCCAGGCAAGGACGCCGACATTGCGGTCTGGGATCATGACCTTTACAGCATGCCGGCGGCGGACATCAAGAACCTGAAGTGCGAGCTTACTCTTTTCGGCGGGCGCGTCGTTTACCAGGATGCCGCTTCGCCGATCGCCATTCAAAAGTAGCGGCCGTTAGTGCATTCGAACGCCGGATACGGCTCCGTCCGTTACGCGGACTGTGCCGAGTCCTGTGCCATTCGCGGAATACTGGAAGATCTCGATCAAATGGCCGTCCTCATCCATTGTGATACGTCCGGTAGGCGAGCCGAGTTTCAGCAACTGTTCGCGGCTCATGCCAGTCGTGACTTTCCGCAGATCCTCGACGGTCACTTCTCCCGAGGGAACAGGCGCTGGGGACTTCGCAACGACGCTTGCAACGGTATCCGATGGTGGCGGCGGGGTAGTCGTCAGTTGTTGCCTGGCTGGATTCGGCGTCAGCTGTTTGACCGGGCTCGGGGTCAGTTCCCTGGCCTTGGCGATTTCCGCCTTGGCCTGAGCCTGCTGCCCGAGAGCGCGCATAGCAGCGCTCCGGTCGTTAACGGCTTGAGCTAGGTTCGGGTAGAGTCGGATGGCCTGGTCGTAGTCCTGAATCGCGCGCTCGTATTGGCCCTTGCCGGCGTACGCCAGGCCCCGCTCGTGGAAGGTTGCGGCGAAAAATACCGGAGCGAGATCCGGTTTCAGCCGGATGGCCTGGTCGAAATCCTGGATCGCGTGGTCGTATTGGCCCTGGGCATTATAAACACCGCCCCGGGCGTAGAAGGAAGTAGCAGATTTCGGGTCTAGCCGGATGGCGTCATTGAAGTCCCGAATCGCTCGGTCGTTTTGGCCCTTGATCGAATACGCGGTTCCCCGGCTCTGGAAGGCTGGGGCGTATTTCGGATCGCGCCGGATGGCCTGGTCCAAGTCCTGAATGGCACGGTCGTATTCGTGGGTGCGAATGTAGGCGGCGGCCCGGCTGCTGTAGAGTCTGCTTATTTGTTCCTGCGTCTGATGGCCCGATACCAGCATGGCTGTACAGCCGGCGATTGCGAGTTCGGAATCATGGGAGAAGCACCGCTGCGAATCTGGAGTCTGGCTGGCTGAAGTCTGGGCGGTCAGTGTCTGCGCCGCCGCTATCCCGATTAGCACGAATACCAATATCCAACTGCTACGCATCATGACCCTCTACTCGGGCATCGGCAAGGATCGGGTCGAACTTTAGGAGCGGCTGCCCTCCCCGGCCTCACGCTGTGATCTCATAGATGATATGCGCAAGCTCCCCATCCCGCTTGCATTCGTGATCGCGGCGATCGCCATTCCGACGATCGCTCAGACGCCCACCTATCGCCCGCCCCGGACTGCCGGCGGCCATCCCGACCTCAACGGTATCTGGCAGACTCTCAACGAAGCCAATTACGATATCGAGGCTCACGTTGCCCGAGCGGCCCTGGCGCTCCGGCTTGGTCCCTATGGTCCTGTTCCGTCCGTGCCGGTGCTCGCGTTGGGCGCGGTTGGCGCCGTGCCTCCCGGGCTCGGCGTCGTAGATGGCGAACTCCCGTACAAACCCGAAGCCCTCGCGAAGAAGAAACAGAACCAGGAAAACTGGCTGACATCAGACCCCGAAATCAAGTGCTATCTGCCGGGCGTTCCGCGCGCCACTTATATGCCCTACCCATTTCAAATTCTAGAGAGCGCGAGCGCGTTTGTGATGGTCTACGAATACGCCGGAGCAGTCCGCAACATTTTCTTCAAGGATCCCGGGCCGCCGCCGGTCGACTCCTGGATGGGGCAATCGGTCGGCCATTGGGACGGCGACACACTGGTCGTCGACGTGAAAGGCATGAACGATTCCACCTGGTTCGATCGTGCCGGTAATTATCACAGCGAAGCGCTGCACGTGGTGGAGCGCTACACGCGCTCCAGTCCGGATGTCATCTCGTACGAGGCAACCATCGAAGATCCGCAGGTCTTCACGCGTCCCTGGAAGATGAGCATGCCTCTCTACCGCCGCCAGGAAAAGAACGCGCAGCTCCTGGATTTCAAGTGCCCGGAATTTGTGGAAGAGTTATTGTATGGCCAGTGGCGTAAAAAGCCGCTTGCCAAGTAGGTGCCCTATGGTGCGTAAACGAGTCGTCCTGTTCATTACGATCGCCTGTTTCCCGGCCGCCGCTCAGCGCTTACCCGACGGCCATCCCGACTTGCAAGGTACCTATGACCTCGCCACGTTGACCCCGCTCGAAAGAGCGGCTGGAACCAAGCTCGTGCTCACTCCCGAAGAGGCCGCCAAACTCGAGAAAGACGCCGCCGCACAACGTGACAAAGCCAATGAGGCGATCAAGGGCGATCGACCCGCGCCTCCGAAAGGCGGCGATGGATCAACGGGCGCAGCCGGAAACGTGGGCGGCTACAACAATTTCTGGCTGGATCCGGGTTCGCGATACAGCGTGGTGGATGGACAGATCCGCGCGTCCATCGTGGTGGATCCGCCCGATGGCCGAGCGCCGCCACTCAATGCCGCCGCTCGCAAACGAATACTCACCGCCTTGGCGAGGCCAACCTCGGACGCACCGGAAAGCAGGGACCCGGGACTCGAGCCGCCCGGCTCCTACGACAACCCGGAACAGCGCCCCTTGGGCGAACGCTGCCTGCTCGGATTCGCGTCGACATCGGGGCCGCCGGCGCTTCCGGATTATTTTTACAACAACCTCCACCAGATTGTGCAGACGCCGGATTCGGTGATGATCCTCACCGAAATGGTTCACGATGCGCGCATAGTTCGGATGAACGCCCAGCATCTCCCCAAAGCCATTCGCAAATGGATGGGCGATTCGGTGGGCCACTGGGAGGGCGACACGCTGGTGGTAGACACTACCAATTTCAACGATCAGACCCGATTCCGCGGATCGACGGACAACCTCCACGTCGTCGAGCGCTTCTCGCGCATCGACGCCAAAACGCTGCTCTATCGTTTCACCATTGAGGACCCGGCTACCTGGGACCGGCCCTGGACCGGTGAATACGCCTGGCCCGCAACCAACGAACCGATCTATGAATACGCGTGCCACGAGGCCAATTACGCGCTCGAAGATATCTTGCGCGGCGCGCGGGTACGAGAAGCGGAAGCTGCCGAGAAGGCCAAGAAGTGAGGATCACAATGAGGATCGTCCCTGCCATCGCCGCTATGTGTTTGGCTGTGGCGCTGCCGCTCGCGGCTCATCATGCTTTCGGGGGTGAATTCGATCCGGAGCGGCCGATCCTCTTAAAAGGTAAGGTCGTGAAGGTCGAGTGGGTCAACCCCCACACTTGGATTCACGTAGAGATCGCCAAGCCGGACGGAACCAAGGAAGTCTGGATGATCGAGGGCGGCAGCCCGAACTCGCTGCTGCGCCATGGCGTCACGCGCGACAGCTTGCCGCTAGGAACCGAAATCGTCGTGGACGGTTATCAATCCCGGGATCACACAGTCAAGCGCGCCAACGGCCGCAACATAACGTACCCGGACGGACGCAAGCTGCTGCTGGGTTCGTCGGCGCCGGTCGCGCAGAACGATCCGGATTCGCCCAAGACCGACCCTTCCAAGACCGACCCGCCCAAGCAAAAGTGAGACTCGCGAAGTTTACGCCGCAGTGGGCTCTGGTCCGGCGTCAGGCTCTGGTCCGGCAGGGACGCCGGCATCGCGCTGCTTGCCCTGCATGCGAAGCCGCAACCTGTCGAAGGCCAAATAAACCACCGGGGTCGTATAAAGCGTGAGCAACTGGCTCAGGATCAGCCCACCCACGATGGTGATGCCCAGAGGCCGGCGGAGCTCGTAGCCCGTGCCGGTTTCTAGCGCCAACGGCAACGCGCCCAGCATCGCGGCCATGGTGGTCATCAGGATTGGACGGAACCGCAACATGCACGCTTCGAAAATCGCATCGGCCGTGTTCTTCCCCTCCTGGCGTTCGGCCTGCAGAGCGAAATCGATCATCATGATGGCGTTCTTTTTTACGATCCCGATGAGCAGCACAATGCCGATGATCGAGATGATGTTCAGATCCTGTCCGAAGAGCATCAGTGCCAGCATGGCGCCCACGCTCGCCGAAGGCAGAGTGGAAATGATGGTCAGGGGATGGACCAGGCTTTCATACAAAATGCCAAGAACGATATAGACCGCCAGCAGCGCGGTCAGAATCAGTATGGGCTCCGTGCCAAGAGATTGCTGGTATGCCAGCAGCGTTCCGGCAAAAAAGCCCTGCAGCGTCGACGGCGCGCCAAGCTCCTTTTGCATTGCCTGGATGCGGGTTGTGGCATCGCTCAAAGACACGTTCGGCGCGAGATTAAAGGACACGGTGACGGATGGAAATAAGCCGGTATGGTTGATCGCCAGTGGAATTGTGTTGGCTTGGCTCTTGGCCATCGTCAGCAGCGGAATATTGTTGCCTTGCGAGCTTTGAAAGTAGATGTCTTTCAATCCCTCCGGAGTTTGCCAATACTGGGGCGCAACTTCCAGCACCACGTAATACTGATTCAGCTGCGTGTAAATGATGGACACTTCCGATTGCCCGAATGCGCTATATAGCCCGGAGTCCAGCGATTGGACAGTGAGGCCAAGCTTGGCCGCGGTGAGCCGGTCGTAGTTCATCAGTTGATCCAGGCCACCATTTTGCTGATCTGAACTAACGTCCTGCAGGCCAGGCAGCTTCTTCATCGCAGCCAGCAGCTTCGGTCCCCAGGTGGAAAGCTCCGGCACGCTGTCGGCCTGGATGGTGTATTGGTAAAGCGCATTGCTGGAGCGGCCTCCGATGCGCAGATCCTGCACGGCTTGGAGGAACGCCGAGGCCACCGGCAGACGGTTCAACTGCGGGCGCAGACGGTTGATGATTTGGGAGGCAGAGGTCTTGCGTTCCCCCAGGGGCTTGAGAGCAATGTACATGTTGGCGGTATTGGTGGCCCCCCCGCCGCCCGTAAATGCAATCATGTTCTGGACCGCCGGATCTTTCTTGATCACGGCGCCGATCTGCTGAATGGCGTCGTTCATCGCCGGGAAGGACGAGTCCTGCGGTCCCTGCACGGCGCCCGCCAGCGCTCCGGTATCTTCCACTGGGAAAAAGCCCTTCGGTATTTTAATGATCACCACCACATTGAGCGCGATGGTGAGGAACAGCACTATCAGAGTCGGGCTTGGGTGTTCCAGCACCCAATGCAGACTCTTGCGATACAACCACAGCACTCCGTCAAAAGCCTTTTCGCTGGCGGTGAAGAGGCGGCCACGCTTTTTGGCGCGCTCGTCTTTCAGCAGGTAGGCGCACATCATCGGCGTAGTGGTCAGCGAGATGAGCATGGACACGATAATGGACGTGGAAAGAGTGATTGCAAATTCGCGGAAGAGCCGGCCGACGATTCCGCCCATCATCAGCAAAGGGATAAAGACGGCAATCAGTGAGAGGCTGATAGTGAAGACGGTAAAGCCGATTTCCTGCGCGCCCCTCAGCGCCGCGGTAAAGGGGCGCATGCCGTTTTCCATATGCCGCGTGATGTTCTCCATCACCACGATGGCATCGTCGACCACGAATCCCGTTGAAATGGTCAAGGCCATCAGCGAAAGGTTGTCCAGGCTGTATCCCAACATGTACATCACCGCGAACGTGCCAATCAGCGAGACTGGGACGGCAATGCCGGGAATGATCGTCGCGCGACCGCTGCGAAGAAAGACAAACACCACCAGGATGACCAAGGCGATGGAAATAAGCAGCGTCCTTTCGACGTCATCGACGGCGGCGCGAATGGTCGTGGTGCGATCCAGAACGATGGTGGTATCGATGCCGAGCGGAATGGATGCCTTGATGGACGGAAGTTGCGCGCGAATGCGGTCGACGGTGCCGATGATGTTGGCGCCGGGCTGTCGAAAGATAATGACCATGACCGCGCGCTTGCCATTTAAGTAGCCGGCGGCACGGACGTTCTGGACCGAGTCCGTGACGTCGGCGACGTCGGATAAGTGGACGGCCGAGCCGTTGGTGAAACCAACCACTAGCGGTTTGTAGTCGTTGGCCGCCGAGATCTGGTCGTTATCAAGGATATCCGCGGTCACAATGCCATCGGAGATTTGGCCTTTGGCAAGGTCGGAATTCTGCAGGCTCAGTACGGACTGCAGATTCGCGAGCGTGAGTCCATAGCTGGCTAGTTGCGTGGGATTTGCGTCCACGCGTACCGACGGTAGCGCGCCGCCTCCCACGGTGACCTGCCCCACTCCCTGTATCTGCGACAACTTCTGCTCGACGACGGTGGACGCTTCGTCATATAGCTTGGCCGGGCCAAATTTGTCCGACGTCAGGCCGAGGATCATAACCGGCGCATCGGCCGGATTGACCTTGCGATAGGTCGGATTTCCCGGCAGGTTGGCGGGCAGATAAGTTCGCGCGGCGTTTATGCCGGCCTCCACGTCGCGCGCGGCGCCATTAATGTCGCGGCTGAGGTCGAACTGGATGGTGATGGATGTGGTTCCTAGCGTACTTGACGAGGTCATCTCCGTCACGCCGGCGATGTGACCGAACTGCCGCTCCAGGGGAGTGGCGACCGACGACGCCATAATTTCAGCGCTCGCCCCAGGCAAACCCGCACCAACGGCGATGGTCGGAAAATCGACCTCCGGGAGCGGCGCTACGGGCAGCACCGAATACGCGACCGCTCCGGCCAGGGCGACTCCCACCGTCAGCAGCGTGGTAGCTACTGGACGTTGGATGAAGGGCGCCGAGATGTTCACGCCGGCTCCGGCTCCATCGGCGGCTCCATCGGGGGCTCCTCGCCTCCGTTTTCCGGCGGGTTCGACTTGCGCGGAACCGGCTTTGACTTATTCGAAAAACGATCCGCGAGCTTGTCGAAAAAGATGTAAATGACAGGTGTGGTGTAGAGCGTCAGCATCTGGCTCAGCAGCAGTCCCCCCACCATGGCGATGCCGAGCGGCTTGCGCAGCTCAGATCCGAAACCCTTTCCGAGCGCCAGCGGCAGTCCAGCCAGCAGTGCCGCCATGGTGGTCATCATGATGGGGCGGAAGCGCAGCAAGCAGGCCTCGTAAATCGCGTCCGTCGCGTTCATTCCGCGCTGCCGTTCGGCTTCCAGCGCGAAATCGACCATCATGATGCCGTTCTTCTTCACGATTCCGATCAGAAGGACAATGCCGATGATGGCAACCACGCTTAAATCCTGGTGAAAGATAATCAACGCCAGAAAAGCGCCCACGCCGGCTGACGGCAGGGTGGACAGAATCGTGATCGGATGGACGAAGCTCTCGTACAAAACACCCAGAACGATGTACACCGTGACCAGCGCGGCAAGAATGAGCAGCGGCTCATTTGATAGCGAAGCCGTGAAGGACTCCGCGGTGCCCTGAAAACCTGCCTGCAGGCTGGCCGGCATGTGCATGTCTTTCTCCACCTTGTTCACCGCCGCAATAGCGCTGCCCAGAGCGGCATTCGGCGCAAGATTGAAGGACACGGTGATGGTGGGGAACTGACCCTGATGGGTGATAACCAGCGGCTCTGTGGTTTTCTCAAAGTGTGTGAAGGCGCTCAGCGGCACGGCATTGCTGATGACCGAACTGGTGGAAGCGCCTCCCGTGCTGGATGAAGTACCGTTACTGCTGGGAGAAAGGGCGTTGGTGGGAGGGGTCAGCGTATTGGCCGACGGAGTATAGAGGGGGGACGCGGTCAGCGCATTGGATCCCGCGGAGGGTGATCCGGAAGCCGCAAATGAGGTTGCTGCGCCGGCACCCGTTGCGCCGGAAGACGCGTTGGACTGGATGTAAATCTTGTTTAGCTTATCGGGGTCGTTCTGAAACTGAGGCTCGGCCTCGAGAATGACATGGTACTGATTGGTTTGCGTATACATCGTGTTGAACTGGCGCTGGCCGAAGGCGTCATAGAGAGTGTTATCGATGGTGGTCGGCGCGATGCCAAGTCGCGAAGCGGTGACTCGATCAATCACCAGATATACGGCCAGCCCGCCCGGTTGTTGATCGGTGGCCACGTCTTCCAACTCCGGCAACTGCTTTAGCCGCGCCACGAAACGGTTGGTCCAGTCATTCAGCTCATTCGCATCTGGATCCTCTAGGGCGTACTGGTATTGCGTGCGGCTCACCCGATCGTCCACGGTGATGTCCTGCACAGGTTCCATGAACAACTGGATGCCCTGGACCCGGCTGACTTTGGAGTTCAGCCTGCGGATCAAGTCAGACGCACTGATATTGCGCTGGTCGAGCGGCTTCAAGTTGATCGACATTCTGCCGCTATTCAAGGTTGTGTTGGTTCCATCCGCTCCGATAAACGATGAGATACTTTCAACCGCCGGGTCGCTCAGAACTGCTTTCGTCAGCTCCTGCTGCTTCTCCGCCATGGCGGGCGCGCCGATGGCCGGGGGCGCTTGCGAGATGCCTTGAATGACGCCCGTGTCCTGGATCGGGAAAAACCCCTTGGGGATGATGATGTAAAGGAAAATCGTTAAGACCAGGGTAGCCGCGGCCACCAAAAGCGCGATGGTCTGGAATCGAAGGACAACTTTTAGTGTCCGGCCATAAAACGCGATCATCGCTTCGAAGGCGCGCTCGGTGGTTTTGTAGACACGTCCCTGCTTTTCCTTTGGCTGGTGCCGCAAGATGCGCGCGCTCATCATGGGCGTGAGCGTAAGGGAGACCACCGCCGAAAGGACGATAGTGACGGCCAGCGTTACAGCAAACTCGCGGAAAAGGCGGCCCACTACGTCGCCCATAAATAACAGCGGAATCAGTACAGCGATGAGCGAGACAGTCAGCGAGAGAATGGTAAAGCCAATTTGCTCGGCGCCCTTCAGTGCCGCGCTCATGGGCTGTTCACCCATTTCGATGTATCGCGAGATGTTCTCGATCATCACGATGGCGTCATCCACAACGAACCCGGTGGAGATGGTCAACGCCATCAGCGATAAGTTATCCAGGCTATAACCGAGCAGGTACATCGCCGCGAAGGTACCCACCAGTGAGAGAGGCACGGCGACGCTTGGAATGATGGTGGCGTAGAGGCTTCGCAAGAACAGGAATATCACCAGCACCACCAGCCCGATGGTCAACATCAATTCGAACTCGACGTCGGAAACCGACGCCTTAATGGCAGTCGTGAGATCGGTAAGTGTGGTGACCTGGATGCCCGTGGGCAGGTTGCTCTGAAGCTGCGGCAGCAGGCTCTTGATGCTGTTCACCACCTTGATGGTGTTGGCGCCGGGCTGGCGTTGCACATTCAGAATGACCGCTGGAGTTGTATTCATCCATGCGGCTAGCTTATTGTTCTCCACGCCATTCAGGATGCGCGCCACATCGGGCAGCATCACCGGCGAACCGTTGCGGTATGCCACTACAACGGTCTTGTAGTCGTCGCTCGAAACCAGCTGATCGTTGGCGTCGATCTCATAATCCTGTCGCGGCCCGTCGAAGTTTCCCTTGGCGGCATTCACGCTGGCGTCTGTGAGCGCCGAGCGAAGGTCCTCCAGGTTGATGCCATAGGACGACAAAGCCGCCGGGTTGGCTTGGATGCGCACCGCGGGTTTTTGGCCGCCGCTAATAGTCACAAGACCGACGCCGCTCAGCTGCGAGACCTTGGGCGCAAGGCGGGTATCCACAAGATCCTCGACTTGAGAAAGCGGCATGGCACTCGATGTAATGGCCAACGTGAGCACCGGGGCATCGGCTGGATTGGTCTTACTGTAGATGGGCGGTGCCGGGAGGATGGATGGCAGAAGGCTCTGCGCCGCGTTGATGGCGGACTGCACCTCTTCCTCGGCCACATCGAGAGAAAGCGTGAGCGCGAATTGCAGTACGACGACGGAACAACCTCCGGAGCTGCTGGAGGTCATCTGGCTCAAGCCTTGCATTTCTCCAAATTGACGCTCCAGCGGAGCCGTCACAGTAGTCGCCACTACATTTGGGCTTGCGCCGGGATAAAACGTAAGCACTTGAATGGTCGGATAATCCACTTCCGGCAGTGCAGAGACAGGCAGTTGCGTATAGCCAACCAGTCCGACCAAGAGAATGGCAGCCATGACCAGGGAAGTGGCCACGGGGCGCAATATAAATGGCCGGGACGGACTCAATGCGTTTTGCCTCCTGTGCTTTTGGACGAGGCGCCCGTCTTGGAAGGGTTGCTGGAAGGCTTGCTGGACGAGTTAGCGGCGGGGGGAGGATTGTTCGAGACGGAGACAGCGATGTTGTCTTGCAACTTATCGAAGCTGCTGTTGGCTAGCACGTCTCCAGGATTGATCCCGTCCACCTGCGTCGTGTTGCCGTCCGTTACCCCCCGTTTGATGCTGCGCATGTGCGCGACATTGTCTTGAATCACATACACGAAAGATGCCTGGCCATTTTGTTGAATGACTGACGACGGAACGAGCGTGACTCCCTGCAATGTCCTCACCAGCAGGCGCGTGTTTACGAACTCATTCGGGAAGAGAGCATCGTTCTTGTTGTCGAACAGTGCCCGGCCTTTTACCGTTCCAGTGGTAGTGTCAATCTGGTTGTCTATGGTCAATAACTTCCCGGTCGCAATCTTCTTTTGGTCGCTGCGATCCAGGGCATCCACCGTGAGGGTTGCCTTCTGACGCAGGCGAGTTTGCACCTGCCCGAGGCTGTCCTCCGGGATTGTGAAAATTACAGTGATGGGCTCCAACTGCGTAATAACTGCTAGGGTTGCACTGCTCGCCGCTTGCACTACGTTGCCCGGATCCACCAGCCGCAAACCTATGCGTCCGGAGATAGGCGCGGTAATATGGCAGAAATCCACCTGAACCTGATCGAACTGAACCAGCCCCTGATCGTTCTTTACAGTGCCTTCATTCTGGGCTACGAGCTTTTCCTGGTCATCCAGGATTTGCTTTGCAATAGCATTGCGTTCCCAGGCAGCGCGGTAGCGAGCCAGGTCCATGCTCGACTGCGCCAGGACATTTTCATCTCTCTGGAGCGATCCTTCTGCTTGTAAAAGGGTTGCCCGGAAAGGACGCGAATCGATATCAATGAGCGGATCGCCCTTATTTACCCGCTGCCCCTCCGTGTAGTGCACCTGAACGATCAGTCCATCCACCTGGCTGGTGATGTTATCGGTAAAGACCGGGGTGACCGTGCCGATGCTGTCCAGGTAGACACCGATATTACCCTTCTTCGCGGTCGCAGTCGTGATCGGGATCCCAACCACCTTCGCGCGTGCCGCGGCTGCGGCTTTCTCGGCGGCCTCGTCGTGACGCCGGATGAGTACGACGGCAATCACCGCGCCCAGAAGCAACAGCAACAAGACGATCCACAAGACTATGTGCCGCCGGCGACGGGACACGGGAGGAGCCGCGATCTGGTGGTCGGCGCCGATATAGGATGGCTGTTCCGGAGTTTCCATTTTGGTTGTTTAGACAACGAGGCTGCTGCCGGACGCAGTGATGGCAACTGCCTGCCGGGGACACCGCCGCTCGCTACCCATTGTCAATTATGGAGAATCAGGGTACAAACGGGGTGACCAGATAGGGCTAAGGCGGATGGCATGAGATTCACGGGTTCGTCGTCCATGGGGCAAGCACGCTAACGGCCAAAACGGGCGGGATTCGGCTTCTTCGGGCCGGAAGCAACTCGGGAATCGACCACTGGTGGTCACCCGGCCAAATATGGTCATCGGTTTGTTTGAGATCTTACCACCGAACTTGTGGCATCCTGAGGTCAGCTCTTGGTACCTTTGGCATTTAGCTTGCCTGAAGATAGAGCTTTATGGCCGCGAAGCATGCCACTGCGCGAACGCGCGCCTCGGAAACGCTGATCCTGGCTGTCTTGATTTCGATAGCCCTATTGAGCGGGTGCAATGTTGGGCCAAAATACGCTACGCCCGCGGCTCCCGCGGCGCCGGCCTTCAAGGAATCGGCCCCCACGGAGTATAAATCCGCGCCCCCTGGGACCTGGAAGCCCGCCCAGCCGCAGGATGCCGTGCTCAAAGGGAAATGGTGGGAGATGTTCAACGAGCCTGAACTCAATGCGCTCGAAGAGCAACTCGATATTAACAATCAGAACATCGCGCAGTACTTTCAGAACTTCATGGCAGCCCGAGCGCAGGTGAGCGAAGCGCGATCCCAATACTACCCCACCGTGACGTTTAATCCTACCCTCACAAAAGGCGGTGAGGGTGCCGCTTCCCGTACGGCACTGGTTTCGACCGGCACAAGCACCACCACAGGAACCGGAACGGGCACGACCACCACCGGAACCACCGTAGGGGGAAACACTGGTATAGCGACCGGCACCACGACCATCGCCCTGCCGATTGATGTTTCGTGGGAGCCGGACCTCTGGGGCCGCGTCCGCAACACGGTCAGCGAATTTCGATACGCTGCTCAGGTGAGCGCGGCGGACCTGGAAAACGAGCGCCTCACAGAGCAGGCCGATCTCGCCGCGTATTACTTTCAGCTCCGCGGACAAGATGCGCTGCAGGATGTGTTTAACCGCGTGGTCGATGTGAATCGACAGTCGCTTAACCTTACGCTCGCGCTGTATGAAACTGGCATCGACAATCAGGTGGCCGTCGACGAAGCACAAGTGGCGCTCGAAAACGCCCAAGAGGCCGCTGCCGGCATTGCCACCAACCGCGCCATATACGAGCATGCCATTGCCATGCTGATCGGCAAGCCTGCGTCGAGCTTTTCCATGCCGGTCAAGAATCTGACCACTCCACTTCCGCCAATCCCGGTCGGGCTTCCTTCCGAACTGCTGCAACGGCGCCCCGATATTGCGGCGGCGGAGCGGACCATGGCGCAGGCCAACGCGCTAATCGGCGTCGAGAAGGCGGCTTACTACCCGACGGTCAGTTTGACTGGGAGCGGCGGGCCTGAAGCCACTGCCTTCGGCAAGTTGTTTTCACTTCCGGCGATCTTCTGGTCGCTGGGCGCCCAAGCATCCGAGATAATCTTTGACGCCGGTCTTCGCAAAGCCACGATCGCCCAGTACACCGCCCAGTACAACGCCGACGTCGCCGCCTATCGGCAGACCGTGCTGACGGCGTTTCAGCAGGTGGAGGACTTCATCGCGACGCTGCGGGTGACGTCCGAGCAGATCGAACGGCAGCAACAGGCGATCAACTCATCGGTGAGATACGTGACCCACGAAACCTCGCGATATGAGACCGGGCTGGATCCCTACCTGCTGGTGACCGCGGCCCAGCTTACGCTGCTGAGTAATCAACAGACCCAGGTGACTCTGCGGGTGAACGAGATGACAGCGGCCGTGGAACTGGTGCAGGCGCTGGGCGGCGGTTGGCATGTCAGCGAGCTTCCCACGGCATCGCAGGTTACGTCTAAAGAGACGCCAAAACAGGTTTCCGATACTCCTTAGAGCGACATGCGGCGTTGGATCCTAGTAAGCGCGGCGGTGCTGGCGGTGGCCGCAGCCTCGGGAGCCATTCTGCTCGCGACGAACTGGCCCTTCACGCAAACAGCCGTCACCAAAGGCCTTACAGGATCGCTTCGCTAGGGACGTGAAGATCGCCAAGTTCCGGGTCACGTACTTCCCGCCGGGCTGCGTAGCCGAAGGCCTCGAGTTCCTACATCGCCAGCGGAAAGATCTGCCGCCGCTAATCACGGCGCAAACTCTGACCATCAGCGCCGGGTATACCGGCTTGTTCCACGGCCAAGTGAATGACGTTCGGGTGACAGGGTTGCATGTGCTGGTGCCGCCTAAGAATCCAAACGCCACGCGCCAAACTTATCCGCTCACGAACAGCACGTCGGGCAAAAATCTGGCGATTGGCGAAATCATCGCCGACGATGCGGTCTTGGAATTCATATCGGGGCAACCAGGCGCCGCCGAGCAGGACAAGTTCACACTCAAAATCGACCATTTGATTCTGGATCACGTGGGGGAGAATGACCCGGTCTCGTTCCACGTCCTGTTCAGCAACACGGAGCCGCCGGGCGAGATCCGATCGGACGGACGTTTTGGTCCGTGGAACGACGACGATCCCGGCAGCTCGGCGATCTCTGGTTCGTACACGTATGAGCACGCCAAGCTGGGCGTGTTCGAAGGCATCGCCGGGACTTTGTCGTCGCAAGGGAAATTCGGCGGCACGCTGGGCCATATCGATGCCGAAGGGACCTTGGACGTGCCCGATTTCAAGGTTGCCGGCAGCACCCACCAGGTTCACCTGGCATCGAATTTTCAGGCCGTGGTAGACGGCACCAACGGAGACACGTATCTCACCCGCGTCGAATCGCATTTCGGAAGCACCACGGTGATTTCGCAAGGTGATGTAAAAGGCCATCCGGGCCAGCACGGTAAGACGGCCAGGCTCAGCATGAGCGTCAGCCGGGGGCGCATCGAGGATCTGCTGCGTCTGTTCACGAGCTCGGCGACGCCGGCGGAGACCGGCGATGTTCAATTACAGACGAAGGTGGAATTGCCGCCCGGGCCGCAGGCATTCCTACGGAGGCTGCGCCTGGATGGACAACTCGGAATCGGCGGCGGGCGCTTCAGCAGCGCGAAAGTCCAGGTGCCGGTGAACCGCCTGGCCGAGAGCTCGCGCGGCGAGACCAAGAAAGAAGAGGAAGCGGATAGGGCGGCCGTGCTTTCCAATCTGAAGGGTCGCTTCTCCACCAACGGCGGGATCGCGAAACTGTCTCAGGTCTCATTCACCGAGCCCGGGACGATAGCGCAGATCGACGGCACGTTCAATCTGGTCGACAAGAGTCTGAATTTGCGAGGCGTACTCACCACCGACGGAAAGCTGGCCGACACCACGTCAGGCTTCAAGTCCGTGGTTGTCAAAGCGCTGGGTCCGTTCATCACGAAAAAATCAGTGACTGTAGTGCCATTTTCGATAACGGGCACGTCGAGCAAACCTTCGTTCGCGTTAGATCTGGCCGCGAAACGCAAGCAAAGCGGCGGGGTGCCGGGGGCGGCGAAGTAAAGCTCGGGCGACGACTGTCCGGCCGATGCTCGTAACGAGGGCTTGCTCGATCGCTTGCCCTGCGACACGTTCGGCTTCTTCTTGCCGGTGGAAGAAAGGTCCAGGCCCGTTCTAGGGCCATCGGACTGGCTCGGGATGGAAGGGCATTCAAGAAGCCAATGCGACCAGAGGCGGTTGGGGATATAATCCTTTCGTGCCAAAGCCAAAACGGAAATTCCGGATAAGGAGCATTGTCCAATGCGCGGAGCGACTATAGGTGCTTGCCTTCTGGTGATCGCAGGCCAGGCATTTTCAGCATCGCCGATACCGATTTTCGGCACCGGACACGTCATGGGAAGCGCCAACAATTTAATTGGGCCCGGGGCTGTCGATGGCAACTTTACACTTGTTTCATGCCCCGCAACGGAGGCGTGTGTCAGCAATGGTAACAGCGGTAGCAGCAGCGGTTATTACGCATTCGTCACCCTTACGGGCCAGTATCCATTTCCTTTGTGGTATGCAAATACTACCTCTGCTTACTGGATTGGTCCGGCGAGTGGCGGCAATGAGGCGACCATAGATGCCCAGGGTGTCTACGACTACAGGGAGACTTTTGATTTAACGGGTTTTGACCTCAGTACTGTGGAAATAGGGGGATTCTTCGCCACCGACAACTCCGGCACGATCAAATTGAACGGCGCGACCGTCGGACCGTCAAATTCGTCGCCGTCGTCGTTGACCGCCTTCAGCCTTACCACCGGCTTTGTTCAGGGGACAAACACGATCGACTTCATCGTTACGAACGGTCCTACTGCGGCTGCTGAGAACCCAACCGGCTTGTTTGTGGAGTTGAGCGGTACCGGGTCCCTTACATCCTCGCAACCGTCCACGCAAACCACGTACACAGGTTGCAACGGACGCGCGGCAACGGGAGATCTTCAGTTGTCGATCACTAGCGCCAGCACAATAACTGGTGTGGTCCAAATCGACGCAGTTGATACCAGAGAGCCGACTGCGGCGTTTACCTGGAACTGGGGAGACGGTGTGGCTACACAAGGGTTCTCTCCCCTATCGCACACGTACACGTACCTGAATCAGAACTATTTATTGCAGGTGACGTCGCATGAGAATGACGGATCAACGGATTGTTCGCAGATTCCAGTGGATTTTCAAAACCCCGTCGTGAAGCAATGGGGGCTCCCAGGTGATGTTGCGGTTGTGGCCGACTTCGACGGCGATGGCAGAGCTGATTACATCGTATGGCGTCCCTCCAACGGCACCTGGTACATCACGCTCAGCAGCACGGGGGCAACGATCGTTAAGCAATGGGGCCTCTCGGGCGATGTCCCAGTGGCGGCAGATTTCGATGGCGATGGAAAGGCGGATTACGCCGTTTGGCGACCCAGCGAAGGGAACTGGTATGTCATTCCCAGCAGCACAGGAGTGCCGTACACCGTGCAATGGGGACTTTCAGGCGACACTCCGCTACCTAAGGATTATGATGGGGATGGCAAGGCCGACCTGGCTGTGTGGCGGCCGTCGAACGGAACTTGGTACGTCATGCTCTCTGGCGCCTTACCTTAGTCGAGCGACGTGATCCACTGCGCCGACAGCCGAGGAGGCGCGGCAACCGACGCTTGCGATAATCGACCAGTGAGCCTACACGATTACTCTCCCCGGCCGGCCCATCTCAAATGGCTCCTCGATTCCGACCCGGCCATCCGTTGGCAGGTCATGAGGGACCTTACCGGCGAAACTCCCGACGCGATTGCGGCCGAGCGGTCTCGCGTCGCAATCGAAGGCTGGGGTGCCCAGCTTCTCGCCGCCCAATCTCCCTCCGGCAAATGGGACGGACCGCAGCAGTGGGACCTTGTCACGCTCTACAGTCTGGTCGTATTGAAGGACCTCGGTCTCGACCCCGCCAGCAAGCCGGCTCGCAAAATGATCGACCGCGTCGACCGGCGGGTCGTGTTTAAGCCGCTCAACAACCGGCCTTACCTTCACGGCGAAACGGAGCCCTGTATCAACGGCAGAATCCTTGGCATCGGCGCGTATTTCAAGGAACCGAACGACACACTGGCCAATCAACTCCTGGGCGAGCAGCTCGAAGATGGCGGCTGGAACTGCGAAGCACCCCAAAGCCGGCGCTCTTCGTTCCATACCACCATCTGCGTACTCGAAGGACTGCTCGACTACGAACGCGCCGGGCGCAAATCGGCGGCCGTAACCAAGGCCCGCAAGAGGGCCGAAAACTATCTGCTCGAGCGCCGTATGTTCCGCTCGCTCGGAACCGGCGAAGTCATCGACAAACACTGGCTCCGTTTCTCGTTCCCGCCGTTTTGGCACTACGACGTCTTGCGCGGCCTCGATTATCTGCGGAATGCGGGAATCAAACCCGATAAGCGAGTCAGTGACGCCATCGAAATCGTGATTAAGCGCCGCCACCAGAACGGGCGCTGGCCGCTGAACCTCCTGCATCCCGAATATATTCCAGTGAAGATGGAAACCGCCGTCGGCAGCGCAAGCCGCTGGAATACGCTGCGCGCGCTCAGAGTCCTGCGTTGGTACGGCAACTCACTTCGGAACGGGAGGTCAAGTTGAACCGCGTACTGTTTGTTCTCGTGCTGGCCGGAGGCATGCTAGTTCTATCGATCAATGCCCAGCCGCAGGCGGAGTCAAACAACGTCGTCCTGGTCGGCCACAACGACCTCAATGGCAATGGCGACGGCGGCGAAGGCCTTGCGATCCAGCAGTGGCCCGATGGCCGCCGTGTGCTGTATCTGGCGCATGAGGGTCAAAAGACCTGCGTCAGCGTCGTCGATGTCACTCGTCCCGAAAATCCGGTACTGATCAACCAGCTTCCCTCGCCCGCGCCGGGCATCACGCGTTGCAATTCCCTGGGCCTTTCCGGAAACGCGCTGGTGATCGCCAATCAAACACTCCAAAAAGGCCAGAAAACTGCGGGGCTCTGGGTGCTGGATGTATCGGACTTCCAGCGTATCCAGAAGGCGAAGCGCTTGCAGGATCTCGAATTTTCCTTCTTCGACACGTCGGGGCCAAATTCGCGGGGCGTCCATTGCGTGTGGTTCGTCGACGGCGAGTTCGCGCACCTGACAACCGGCGCGGGCGATTTCGATCCCACCAATCCGAACGACGATCAGTTCTACATGATTTTGGACTTGCGCAACCCGCGACAGCCGCGTGAAGTGGGACGCTGGTGGTACCCGGGAACGCGGAAGGGTGACACGTGCCTTCCCGATTGTTTGCCGAAACGCCATCCACGGTTCGACGACGGATATCGGCCGCATCAAACGGAGGTATGGCCGGATCATCCGGATCGCGCTTATGTGGCCTATATCGACGGTGGCGCGTTCATCCTGGATATTTCCGGACTCGCCGAAGTGAAGGCCGGCCGTACGAAAACCTTTACGCCAAAAGTGCTAGGCCACGCCACATTTTCTCCGCCCTACCCGGCCTGGACGCACACCTTCCAACCGATTTTCAGCCGCGGCATGGCTCTGGTGTCGGACGAGGACACGCAGGACAACTGCAAGGACGCGCCGAAGCTAGTGTGGCTACTCGACATTCGCGCCGAAACGAATCCGATGGTCATCGGCACCGCTCCGCTGCACTCCAACGATGGCGAGCTATGTGCGCGCGGCGGCCGATTTGGCGCGCACAATCTGCACCCGAACTTTCCCAGCGCCACTTCCGCGAATCTTAAGAACACTACGGTGGCCAGTTGGTTCAATGGCGGCGTGCGACTTTTTCACATTGTCGATGGACCGAAGGGCGTTCCCGGTGCGCCTCCGCACCTGGATGAGATCGGCTATTACATTCCGGCGGCGCCCGCGAAGAATCCGACGCCGACCAGCCAGATCAACCATGCGATTGTGGACGAAAACGGTTTGATCTACGCAAACGATCGTTTCACTGGAGGGCTCTACATTCTTCGGTACACCGGTGCCGTGCCGTTGGATTAAGAAGTCACATATGATAGACAGGATGCGATTCTGGGTCATCCTGTTCACGATCGTCATGATCACAATCTCCGCGGCGCCGGCGCAGGATGCTGGAGCCACGCATGCCGATTGGCCGCATTACGGCGGCACACAATTTTCGTGGCGCTATAGCGCGTTGGATCAAATCAACACCGCTAATGTCAAAGCGCTAACGCCCGCCTGGCTGTTCCAGACCGGCGACTACGCGGAGAACCTGCAGACTACGCCCATCGTAGAGAACGGCGTGATGTACCTGATCACAGCGCGGGCGCGCGTATTCGCTTTGGATGCGGCGACAGGCCGCGAAATCTGGAATTACAGGTATCCCGAGCCAGCGCGTAGCGTTCCGGGGTTTGTCGGAAATCGCGGACTGGCAATCGGCGACGGGAAAGTTTTCTTCGGCACCAAGGACAACTACATGGTCGCCTTGGATCAGAAGACTGGACGGCTGTTGTGGAGAGTCAACATCGACGACGCGCGGCAGTGCGGATGCAACATCACGGCCGCTCCCCTGGTGGTGAAGGATAAGGTGATCGTGGGCGGCACGGGAGGTGATGGAGCCCATCGCGGCTACATCACTGCGTTCTCCACCAAGAACGGCCGACTGGCGTGGCGCTGGTATGTGATTCCGGGTCCTGGAGAAAAAGGGCATGAGACTTGGAAAGGCGATAGTTGGAGATTCGGCGGCGGAGCTCCCTGGCTGACAGGCTCCTACGATCCCGCGCTGAATCTGGTTTACTGGGGCACCGGCAACGCGGCAGCTGATTTTTACGATGCCGAACGCGTGCCTGCCGGCGCCGATAAGAGCAAGGACATAAATCTCTACACCGCGAGCGTGGTGGCGCTGGATGCTGACACTGGGAAGCTGCGCTGGCACTATCAGGAAATCCACGATGACGAGTGGGATTGGGACTCCGCCTACGAAGTCCTGCTGATGGACCGCGAGATCCGGGGCCGTATGCGGCAGGCGCTGGTCCACATGAATAAGAGCGGGATCACGTCGGTTCTGGATCGCGTCACGGGCGAGTTATTAGGTGTGTTCTCCGTCCCCGAAGTGCAGACATGGATCTCGGGAATCACCGAAGACGGCAAGCTGGTGGGGCGCAACGAGCCGCAACTCGGCAAGACGACAACAGTCTGCCCGACCGCAGCCGGCGCGAAGAGCTGGAACTCCATGGCGTATTCCCCACGCACGGGTTTTCTTTATGTGCCCGTGAATGAACTGTGCGAGGACATCACACCGAACAACGCGCCTGCGGACGAAGGGCAGAATTACATGAATGGGGCATTCCCCGTGAAACTCGCCCCAGGACGCACCACCTACAGCCACGTGGACGCCTGGGATCCGGTGACGGGCAAACTCGCCTGGAAAATTCCGTACAAGTACGTGCTGCTGGCTTCGATGCTCGCGACGGCCGGTGACCTGGTGTTCACCGGAAATCCGGAGGGCGAGTTCTATGCGCTGGATGCCAAGAGTGGAAACAAGCTGTGGAGTTATCAAACCGGCGCCGGCAATCGCGGAGGGTCCGTTTCGTATTCGGTGAATGGCCGGCAGTACATCGCGACGTCCACCGGATGGCATTCCTCCGTGGTGGGCGGCGCGCTTCTAGCTTTGTTTCCGGATCAGGACTGGCGGCTGGGCTCCACGCTGGTTGTATTTGCGCTGCCGGAGGGATCCCGATGAGGGTCCTGGCGATTCTGTGTACTGTCGCGCTGTCCTGCGCAGCGCAAAACGTGGCCAAGCATGGCGAACAGGTGTTTGCGAAATCTTGCGCCACAGGGTACTGCCATGGCGTGAAGGGCGGTGCGAGTGGCGCGCCGCGATTGGCTGGCCGCGGCTTCAATCAGGCGTATATAAACAATGTGGTCACGCGGGGCATCCCTGGCACGGGCATGGCGTCCTTCTCCACGACGTTGTCGCCGGCGGATTTGAAAGCGGTGGTCGCGTATGTAGCGACCCTCAATGGAGCCGCCAATACCGAGGTGGAGGAGCAGGCTCCTTCGGGGTCCGTACTTACCGGCGATGCCGCTCGCGGCGCGCGGTTGTTCAAAGAAGCCGTGCGTGGCTTTGGACGATGCTCCACTTGCCATGAAGTCGACGGCTTCGGGATTTCAGTAGCGCAGCCGATCGCGCAAGTGCCGGCTTCTGTCGCGGCTTTGAAGGCACTCGCAACCCCGGATGTGAAGACCGGCGCGGTAGACGGTGAATCCATGCCGGTGCTGGTTTTGAGCGAAGGCAAACAAGGCACGCTGTTCTACGACCTGACGTCGACGCCGCCAGTCGAACGAAATGGAGAACCGGGATCGGTGAAGTTCGCAGATGGTAGCACATGGCGGCACTCGTCCGTGATCGGGGCATACGATGACACGGAATTGGCCGCGATCCTGGCTTACTTGCGCGCAGTGATCAAGCCGTAAGGACGTTAGAGCTAGCGGTGGTCGGCCGTCGTCCAGTTGGATTCCAGCCCGCGCTTGACGACAAAATTCATTCTCGCATCCGGGAATTCGAAGACGCCGATTTGGGGATCGTCCAGCGCATCCAGCGATCCGAGTGGTATACGCTGCTTCAGCCCTGACAAGCTCACATCGGCCCGTGGGAGGGGCGCCAAGTTCATGGTCGCCGTGAGTGGAAGAGGCGATCCGCCCACGCTCACAGTTTCCAGCTTGACGAGCATTTTGACAGACGAGGGCGGGACCGGAAAATGTTCCAGTCTCACAATGCGAGCGGTGACATCGGAGCCCTCGGGAACCAATACTGCCTGCGAGGAAGCGTCACGGATGGCGCTGGCGAGCTTGGCCTTGATCCGATCGCCGGCCGCCGCGGTCGCTGTATCGATGGGCTGCGTGAAGAGCAGCTTGAACGGGAGGGCAGACGGAAGCTTCAATTGGGATGGCGCGGAAGCTTCGGCCGGCGCGACCGTCGCCGACTGCGCGGCCGGTTCATCGAAGTTCATCTTTGATTCTCCGAGAAACTCGTGACAGCTAGAATAAACGGTGCGATTGCGCATCGCGCTGCCGTTGGTGTTGAGAATGTCGAGTTGAGCTTCGCGCGGCAGCAGGAACTCCGCGTCGTGGAGGCGCACGCGGCCGTAGTCGAGAGTAGTGGCTGCCTCGCATGCACCCGTGTCAGCGGGAAGCTCTTTTGTGCGAATCACCAGGCGCACCAGGTCTCCCGTCTTCGGATCAACAAAAAAGCTGCCGTAGTATCCGGTGATGACGTGCTGCTGCCGGTTCCCGAACCGGTAGTTGCTGCGCTCCCGCGGGACTGCAAACCCGAATTCAGCCAGCGTGCGGCCATCCATCACGGTATTGCCATCGTAGGAAAAGATGGCCGCGTCGCCCCTGAAAATGGATGCCAGGAAGATGGAGAAGCCTCCGGTTTGAAAGGCGCCTTGACGGACGAGATCGAGGAACAGATCGCGGTCGTCAAAGCGGTCCTCACCGACCCAGGAATAGATTTCGTCGGAGGCCGCGATTGCGACGTCCAGCTTCAGACGATCCGTTTCCGCGAGGCGTGGCTTATACTGCCCCTTGCGCTGCTGGCCGAGAAGCCCGTCGCAGGACAACGGGTGGATCGGATCGGGCGCATACTGAGCCCGGTCGACGGTCAAGCTGCACATGTATTTGGGCAACTTTTCCACGGTGGCGGTGACGTTATTACGGACACGCAGGAGCAGCGCCCGGGCATCGTCTGTCTGGGCCCATGCCGCGGTCTGGATCACCGCGGCCAAGCTGCAGAGCGATAGCAGCCTGGTCCACATGCCCATCAGCATACTCCACTACGGGGCGCGGCGCGCCAGTCGCTACAGGAGATCGAGCAATTTGTCCACCGTGACGAGCGCATGCGATATGAGCGGACGCTCGCGGTCTTGATAAGCGATCGCCCCAGCGTAGTCGGGCGCCGGCGTGAATGTGTGCAGGGTCCAGCGTTCGGCGGCCGCGGCGCTTCCATCCAGCGAGACCATGCGCGCCGGAACGCCGGGCTGTAGCGTGACTTCAAAACTATCCAGCGGGACGGAAAGCCCGTCTCCCACGGCTTTGATGTACGCTTCCTTGCGCGTCCAACAATTGAAAAAGCCCTCTGGCCGCTCGCCTTCTGAGAGCGCCATGAGTGCGGACACCTCATCGGAGGCAAAGAAGCGGCGGGCGATGCCTTCGATTTCGAGCAGCCGCCGGCGATGTTCCACGTCCACACCAATCTCACAATCCAAAGTGAACGCGTAAGCGGCCAGATCGCCGGAATTGGAGACGTTGAACGACAGCGGGCATGGGACGAGGGCGAGCGCGGGCTTGCCCTTCAATCCGTAGGTGAAGCTGGCTTCGTGGGGCTCGATTCGCAAATAGGTTGCGACCAACGCGCGCAACGCGGCCCGTCCGAGCACGAACGCCCGCCGGTGTCGATCGAATCGGAACCGGTCGGCGCGCTCTACCTCGTCAGGCGATAGCCAGGAGAACCCTCTGGAGAAAGTGTTTTCGGAAGCTTCCAGGCGTACGATCCAGAGTTGCACATCGCGGCCAATCGGCAGGCCAGGCTCTCGCATACACCAAAGGTACAATAGTGTTCGTGGCCACACTCACCTTCGAACAGGCCCGCCAGTGTGTCCTCAAGCAACTGCGCGAATCGAATCCACAGCCGCTCATCGAGCAAGTGAGCCTTTCTGAAGCTGCGGGCCGGGTGCTCGCCCAGCCGGTGCGGGCCGATCGCGATTACCCGCCCGTCTCGCGCTCCGTGCGCGATGGATTCGCGGTGCGCTCCGCGGACTTGCCAGGCGACTTGTCGATCATCGGCGAGGTTCGGGCGGGCGAGCGATTCGCCGGCGAGGTTGGGCCAGGCGAAGCAGTGGAGATCATGACCGGAGCTCCCATGCCCCGCGGCGCCGATGCCGTGATCATGGTGGAGCACTGTACGGTGGAGGACGGCCGCGTCAACGTGCCTCGCACACTCGAACCCGATGAAAATGTAAGTTTGCACGCTTCACAGGCGCGGGCGAATGGAGTGCTGCTCGAACCCGGACACCGTCTCGGATTTGCGGACTCGGGCCTACTGGCGATGGTTGGATTGTCGCGTGTTGAGGTGTTTGCGCGGCCGCAAGTGGCGATACTGGCCACCGGCGACGAGATCGTGGAAGTCGTGGAGACCCCGCTCGATTATCAAGTCCGGAATTCCAACGTCCAGTCTCTGGCCGTGCAGGTGGCGCGCGCGGGCGGCTGTCCGAACATCCTTCCCATCGCGCGCGATTTGTACGCCGACACTCGCGAATCGATCGAACGCGGGCTTGGGTTCGACATGCTGCTGCTCTCCGGAGGCGTTTCCGCGGGCAAGTACGACATCGTAGAGCGGGTGCTAGCCGACTTGGGCGCCGAGTTCTATTTCGACCGGGTGCTCATCATGCCAGGCCAGCCGCTGGTATTCGGCAAGGCGCGGGGCAAATTTTTCTTTGGGCTGCCCGGTAATCCTGCATCCACGATGGTGACCTTCGAGATCTTCGCCCGATCGGCGGTAGAGCTGTTGGGCGGACAAACGGAAAGCATACTGCCGCTAACGTGGAGCAGGCTGGCCCGCGATTTTCACCAAAAACCGGGCCTCACCCGCTTTCTGCCCGCGCTGCTATGCGTAGGTGCCTGCGAGGTCACTCCGACAGTTACTCCCCTGCCCTGGCAGGGCTCCGGCGATGTACCCTCGCTGTCCCGTGCCAATGCGTTCCTTGTAACAGAGGCCGATCGCGAAGCTTGGGCGGCTGGCGACTGGATTCGCGTGTTGCTGAAATAGCTCATGAAGAAAAAACTCAGCCACTTCGACGAAGCTGGAGCAGCGCGCATGGTGGACGTTTCCGCCAAGGCTCCCACCAAGCGGACGGCGCGCGCTCACGCGTTCGTGAAAATGCAGCCGTCGGTTATCGCGCAGCTTCCCAGCAATCCCAAAGGCAATCCACTCGAAATCGCACGAGTGGCGGGTATCTCGGCAGCCAAGAAGACTTCGGATCTGATTCCACTGTGCCATCCGCTGATCCTCTCGCATGTTGACGTGGAGGTGACACTGGAAAGCGACGGCGTGCGAATTGTATCCAGCGTCGCGACCACGGCCCCCACCGGCGTCGAGATGGAAGCGCTGACCGCGGCCTCGATCGCGGCTCTCACCGTGTACGACATGACCAAGGCGCTGGACAAAGGCATCGAGGTTCAAGACTTGTACCTGCTCGACAAGACCGGGGGCAAGAGCGGGGACTATAAACGTCCATGATTAAGGCCGCAGTGGTTACTGTAAGCGACTCAGTTGTGGCCGGAACGCGCGAGGATCGCTCCGGGCCGGCGCTTCGCGATCGCGTGCTCGCGTTGGGATGGATGGTGAGCGCGTTGGAACTGGCGCCCGATGAATCTGAGAAGATCGAGGCGGTCCTACGGCGCCTGGCCGACTCCGGCGAAATTGGGGTGATCCTCACCACGGGCGGCACCGGCGTGGCGCTTCGCGACATTACTCCTGAGGCGACACGCGGCGTGGTCGAGCGGGAGATCCCCGGCCTCGGTGAATTGATGCGCGCCGAAGGGCTGAAATTCACGTCGACGGCAGTGCTGTCGCGCGGCATCGCTGGACTCCGCGGCCGGACATTGATTGTGAATCTGCCCGGATCGCCGAAAGGCGCGGTGGAATCTTTCGATGCCATCGCGAAACTGGTTCCACATATCGTGGATCTACTGGAAGGGCGGACCGGCCACGCCGATGTGTCAAACTCTGATGCGTCAAACTCCGATGTGTCAAACTAAAGATATATGCGCCATGCGCTGATATTCCTTTCGTGGGCCGCCCTGTTATGCACTGTCGGTCTCGCCCAAGCGCCTGGCACGCTCGACCCCGCCAAACAGGACGCGAAACCGCAAGAAGATACCACGTTTAGAACCCAGACTAACGTCGTAATTGTGCCAACCACCGTGCGTGACCGCAATGGCGAAGTCGTCGACGGACTGCAACTCCAGGATTTCGAACTCTACGACAACAACAAACTGCAGAAGATCACGGCCGACGTGCGGGAAGAGCCGATCTCGCTGGTGGTGGCGGTGCAGCGCAGCTCGAACATCACGGAGATACTGCCCAAGATCCAGAAAATCGGAACGATGCTGAATCAGCTCGTGGTGGGGCAGGATGGGGAAGTGGCCGTCGTCGGTTTCGATCACCGCATGCAAGTGATGCAGGACTTCACCAACGAGTCCGAGAAGGTTTCGGAAGCGATGAAGAAGATGACGCCAGGCAGCTCGAACCACGCAGTGAACGACGCGGTGGAATTCGGCATTCGCATGTTGAAAAAGCGTCCGCCCGATCGGCGGCGCGTGCTGCTTTTGATTGCCGAAAAACGAGACAAAGGCAGTGAACTGCGGTTGCGGGAAGCGCTCACCCAAGCCCAGTTCGCGAACGTCGCCATCTATTCACTGGACATTTCCACCGTGATCGCTGCCCTGACTGACAAGGGGATACCGCCCCGCCCACCGCCCATTCCGCCTGAGGCGATATACATGCCCGGCGGCGGCACTGCTACTCCCACCACGGTCGACCAGAATTACTACAACGGGAATTACATCCCGGTCTTTGTCGATATCTTCAAAGCCACGAAGAGTATGTTTGTGGACGACACTTTGGATGTGTTCACGCGCTTCACTGGCGGCCGCGAATATTCGTTCGTCGGCGAGAAAAGCTTGGACAAGGCGGTGGAAGGCATCAGCCAGGAACTACACAGCCAGTACCTGCTCAGCTATTCGCCGAATAATCCGGGTGAAGGCGGATTCCACGACATCAAGGTTGTAGTGAACCGTCCGAAGTTGGAAGTGCGTACGCGACCAGGGTATTGGATTGCAGCGCGTCCTTAGTAACAAGTTTCAATAGCAAGCTTGCACGGAGAGGCTCAGGGGCGACTGGGCGAAACCAGCCGCCCCGAGTCAACCACCCCACGTAATAGCGAACAACTCGATCGGCACCATCCAAGAGTATTCGCTGGAAGTGTTCTCCGCAAGAGAAAAACGGTACGGGGGGGGTTGTAGTACGAACTAGCGCTGGAAGCCGATAGCAGCGAAACTGACGACACTTTGTTCGTCAATGTTCCACTGCTGATAGCGGCGCAGCGTTCCACGAGCCTCGGGCACGGCTTTCAGGAACGTGTAAATCGGGGCCGAGCCGCACCATTTCAGGTCATCCTGGTTTTGTTGGATCAAATCCCAGAAGCCCGGGGCATCCGCCTGAGTCATGCGCTCGATCCGTAACTTGTCGCGTTCCGCGACGGCCGCCATTTCACCTTCGTCAACGCGCGCGATCATCTGGTCTCCGTAGCGGCGGCCCATGTGCGCCATGTCGACGCCCAGAACCCACAGTAACTTGTTCCCTTCCCTGGCGGAGATATTGCCGAGACTGTCGAAGAATCGCTGCACGTGCTCATTCGCCTCCGGCTTGCCTCCTTGATATATACTGCGCGCGAACGATCCGCACAGGATCGGCAAAATGCGGATGTTGGGTCCGTACAAGTATTGGAGGAACAACACCTGAAATTCGATGGAGTGTTCGATTGCGTGGCAATAGTCCTCCATACGCACTGCTTCCGGAGCGGCTTCTGCTAGCTCATTCACGAGCCGGCTGTCTGTTATGGATTCCCCGAACGGAGTTTCGAATGATTTGTGCGTGAGACCGAAGCGATCCGGCTCGCCATAGTGGGACGTTCCGAGAATCACGAAGGTGCGATCGTCGTGCGACGGCGGCAGCAGTGAATAGGCGTCCCGATACGACTCCCATCCGCCAAACGGACTGACGTGCGGCGTGGCAATTCCGATGAGCGAATCTTCGGTGGCTGGAGGCGTGCCTTGCATGAATTCGGCGAGCGTCTTGCGGGTTTCCTCGGCATTATCGGGATAGGCCGAGCCGGAGTGCGCCGCCTCGCGCTTGGACGCCGCTTTAAATTCGTCGACACGGCCAACGCGCAACGCCTCGAATTGCTCATCTTCCAGGAATCCGGCCTGGCTGAGGGTATCGACAAGATGTTTTTCGAGATCACCGATCTGAATTTCGCCAGTGATCCGGACCAGGTTCGCGCGGAGATCCAGGCTGGTCTGCTCGCCGTCAAAGCAAGCCAGGCACTCCACCAGTTGCGGGGGGATGAGGAGCATGGCGTCGGAAAATTTCAGAGGGTCGCGGATGAGCAGTCCTGGATGCTCGGGATCGGAGGAGGGCATGAAATCGAGTCCCAGCCGGAGACGGGGGAGTGGACCTGGCACAAAACTACTATCGCATGGGCGAGCGGCAGGACTGACTATGGTTGAACGATTCTAGGCGGCACCGAGATCCAGAACTGGTTGGGATAACTGAACGAAACGCGTTGCGGAAGCTTGTCTGGGTCCAATTCTTCACCCAGCACGAAGTCAAAAACCAGCCTGACGGATTTGCCAGCGCAATATGTTCGAAATGCCGATGCCCGAATAGCCTTCTCTACGGCCGGGGCGAGAATAGGGTGTCCCGCAGCTTTCGTTTGAAGAGAGCCGTCGGGAGCCACAACCACCGTAGCTGTCACGCTTCCGCTGATACGCGCTTGTTCCGCCAGCCTAGGATACACCGGCATCTGTAACCGCTCAACGCAGGACATGTTGGAATCCTCTGCCTGATTCGACTGCGCGAGCGCCGGCCAGCAGCACAGCGCAAAAGTCAGTAAGAATCGCACATTCACCTCCGCTTCGTACCAGCCTGCCATGGCAAGATCCCGCGAGCAAAGCGGTAAGAGTTTACGGAAACCCGATGTCCTCTTTCACCTTCTCCATCCAGTTGTAGACGATCGGGCAGTAAGCAGCGCGATCCAGAAACTCCCACATCCGGCTGGCAATCGAACCCGTGCCGCGCACCACGTGCGGGAAGTTCGCGCAGTTCTGCGGACGAGCTTCATAGACGCTGCACAGGTTACCTTCCAGAAATACGCAGCCGGTTTCGTTGCGTTTGAGGATCTTCGCTCCCGCGGCATCGCGCGCCGTGAATTGCTGCGCAAACTCCTGCTCGCTCACGCCTATAAACTTGGCGAGCTTCTCGACATCCCGCTGGTTGATGCCGACCTCGGTGACTCGGCAGCAATTCGCGCATTGCGTGCAGTCGATCTCGGCCTCGATCTCCTCACCGAAGCGCCGCAGGCGACGGTCCGAATGGCGATGGCTCTTCAGATATGCACGAAAGCGAGAGTTCTCGCCTCTCTTCTGGTGTTCGAGACGGCGAATCTGGACGAGGTCTGTAATCATTCTCTAAAATCAATTATGACCTCAAGCGAGGAGTTTTACCGCATTCAGAAACTGCCGCCCTACGTATTCGCCGTCATCAACGAGATGAAGGCCAAGGCCCGGGCTGCGCAACTGGATGTGGTGGACCTTGGAATGGGAAATCCAGATGGTCCCACGCCGGAGCCCGTTGTTAAGAAGCTGATCGACGCGGTCCGCAACCCTCGCAACCACCGCTACTCCGTGTCGCGTGGCATTCCACGCCTGCGCGCGGAAATCGTGAAGCGATATCGCACGAAGTACGGGGTCGAGCTGGATTCGGAAACTGAAGCGATCGTCACCATCGGCGCCAAGGACGCGCTGGCTCATCTGCTATTTGCCGTCATCGGACCGGGCGATGCCGTGGTCTCACCGAATCCGGCCTATCCAATCCACCAGTACGGCGTCGTCATGGCGGAGGGCCACGCGTGTATGCTGCCGATGCCGACCCCCGCGGAGTTCCTCAACCAACTGGAGCATCTTTACAACACTTCCTCGCGTAAACCGAGGATGATTCTGATTTCGTTTCCGCACAACCCCACCACACAGTGCGTAGATTTGCAATTCTTCCGCGATATAGTCGCTCTGGCGGCGCGGCACGGGACCATGATCGTGCATGATTTCGCTTATGCCGACCTGGGCTTCGATGGCTATGAGCCACCCAGCATTCTGCAAGTGGAGGGCGCCAAGGAAATCGCCGTCGAAATCTACTCCATGTCGAAGAGCTTCAACATGGCCGGCTGGCGCGTGGGATTCTGCCTCGGCAACAAGAAGATGATTGGCGCGCTGGCGCGCATCAAGAGCTATCTCGATTACGGCGTTTTCCAGCCGATCCAGATTGCGTCTATCATCGCGCTGCGCGAATGCGCCAAGGATACCGAGAAGATTCGCGCCGTTTACCAAAAGCGCAGGGATGTCCTGATCTCCGGTCTCGATCATTCCGGTTGGCCGGTGGAATCGCCGCGCGGCACCATGTTCGTCTGGGCGCCGATTCCGGAGAAGTACCGCGCCAAAGGTTCGCTGGAATTCTCGAAACTGCTGCTGGAGAAAGCACTGGTTGCCGTCTCGCCGGGCATCGGATTTGGGCCGCTCGGTGAAGGCCACGTACGCTTCGCCCTGATCGAAAACCAGCATCGAACGCGCCAGGCAATCAAGGCGATTCAGCAGTTTTTGAAGAAGTAGAGCGCGCTGCTGCGATGCGCGCATGCACCACGTAGGCGCTTTGATCAAACAGCACGACCAATACCTCCCGTACGCAACACTCCGGATGCTGCAGACGCGACGCGATGGTTTCGATTGCGATCTCCGCAGCCTCGTCGAGCGGATAACCGTATACGCCGGTGCTGATGGCCGGAAAGCTGATGCGGCGAGCGCCATGCTGTTCGGCCAGCTCCATACAGGTGCGGTAGCAGTTTGCTAAATGCTCGGGCTCGCCGTGCAATCCATCGTGATAGATAGGCCCTACGGCATGAAAAACGTACTGCGCCGGAAGTGCTCCGGATCCCGTGACTACCGCGCTACCGGTGGCGCAACCGCCGGAACTCGCGCGAATCCCATCCAGTTCGCGCATGATGGCCGACCCGCCTGCGCGATGAATCGCACCGTCCACTCCGCCTCCACCGCGCAGCCCCGAGTTCGCGGCGTTGACGATCGCGTCCACTGGGATTTTGGTGATGTCGCCGACTACCAAGCGGAGCTTCTTCCCGTGAGGGAAATCGATCTCCATGCTGCTAATGGTACAGCCAACGCTATAGTGGTTGAATTGATGTGAAGATTCACCATTCCATATTTGTCTCGCGTGACATCAGCGAGCAAGTCTTCTCCGGATGCGGCATCCAGTTCAAGCAAGACGGTCGGTTTGAGGAATACGACATTACCGAGGACGATCCTCGCTGGCCGCGTGTAGCGGAGGCTATCTCGAGGTACCAGGAGACTTTCGATGCTCTTCGGGGATTTGCGACTCCCAGTTCGAATGCAGGCGATCGAGTGTGGACGGAGTTTTCGGACGAGGAGCGGAAACAAGCGCCCTTCCTGGAGATGGGCGCGTGGTATCACGGCTATCCGCAGCCACAAGATTACAGGCACGACGCGCGATCGAAAATCGATAAGCTGCCGTATTTGCGGCAGACCTATGGCTTCTCCGAAGCCTGCGAGAAATGCTGGGCCGGGAGAAAGCAGACCGCACCCTTTCGGATGAAAAAGAGCCAAGTCTGGGGCAGACGGTCGATCCTGCAGTTGGAATGGGTAACGGACGAGTTTTTCGTAAGACCGGACGTGTATGAGAGCATCTTTCGTCCGTTTGGAATAGGATCCCGTCCCGTACTGCTGCATACAACCGGGGCCGCACTGGATACCGTTGTACAGTTGGTGATAGACACCACCGCAGAGGTTCAGGTGCATGGGATACCGCTTGAGAGAGTCTGTGCCGGGTGCGGCGAAAAGGACTATCATCGCAGCACCAGAGGCTTCCCACCGGCGCCGGAGCATGCGAAGCCTCCTGTCTTCAAATCGAGGCAAGTTTTCAACGGCTACAACAGGCGTGTCTACGTCAGCAGTGGCCTGTATCAAAAGATCGCGGACGCGAAGCTGAAGGGCTTTGAGTTCGCCCCGTGCAAGCCCGCGTCATCAACAGGGAACGCTATAGTTGAGAGCTGAAACAATGATGATGCCGCGGGCGGCCATGCCACGCACTGAGATCCGCCGGAACTCGCGCGAATCCCATCCAGCTCGCGCATGATGGCCGACCCGCCTGCGCGATGAATCGCTCCGTCCACTCCGCCTCCACCGCGCAGCCCCGAGTTCGCGGCGTTGACAATCGCGTCCACTGGGATCTTGGTGATGTCGCCGACTACGAGGCGCAGCTTCTTTCCATGGGGGAGTTCAATCTCCATGGGACTAATGGTACAGCCGACGGGGCTATAATCAAGTCTTCGCCGATCCTCGATGACTGTTTCCCTGGTTGAGTTATTTGAAGCCCGGGCGAATCGAAGTCCCGAACGCATCGCAGTAAGGTTCGGAGCCGACCACCTCACCTTCGGCGAGTTGAACGCGAGGTCCAATCAACTGGCTCAGATATTGCTTCGGTCTGGTCTGAAACAAGGCGACATTGTTGGCGTTTGTCTCGACCGGTCACCAAGCTACATCATTGCAATACTTGCCGTGCTCAAAGCCGGCTGTGCGTTTCTGCCACTGGACCCGCGCTATCCGCGCGCCCGTCTCGACTTCATGCTGCGGGATTCGGGGGCGCCGGCGCTCGTCACGGCGAGCCAATTCGTGAGCCGGTTTGACAGTCCGCCGCATACTGTAGTGCTGAATGCGGAGGGTGACGTGGAGGGAAAAACTGCCGAGTCCGAGAGTCCGGACAATCCGGCGATCACGGTTGGACCGGATAATCCAGCGTATGCCGTCTATACTTCCGGCTCCACGGGAAAACCGAAAGGAGTCCTGTGCCCGCAAGCCGGCTTATTGAACCGCTTGACGTGGATGTGGGAACAATTTCCCTATCAACCGGACGAAACCTCGTGCCAGATCATCGCTCTCAGCTTTGTGGACTCCATCTACGAAATCTTCTGCCCCCTTTTGCACGGCGTCGAAATCATTATTCTTCCCGACGAAATCGTGCGCGGATCTCCAGTGGAGCTGATGCGTGCGCTCGAGCGCAACGCCATCACGCGCGTCATCACGGTGCCATCCGTGCTCTCTTATTGGCTACAAGCCATCGCTTCGCTCAAGCCGGTTGCGTTTCCTCTCGAGTATTGCTTCGTCAGTGGTGAGGTGCTGTTGGGCCCGTTGGCCGCCCGCTTCCGCGAGACTCTTCCGAACGCTCGGCTCATCAACTTTTACGGCGCCTCGGAACTTTCAAATCACGCTACCTGGTTTGAAGTGACCGGTTCACTCGAGAAATCCGCCGAGAAATCGGTACCGATTGGCCGCCCGATCGCGAATACGCAGGCGTACGTTCTCGATCCCCAGATGCAACCGGTTCCACCTGGCACACCCGGCGAACTCCATGTGGGCGGGAGCGGCTTGGCTCGCGGATATTTGAACCTACCTGAGCTGACCGTCCTGCGTTTTGTGGAGAATCCCTTCGAGGCTGGATCGAGACTGTTCAAGACCGGAGATCTGTGCCGCGTGCTTCCCTGCGGGAATCTGGAACATCTGGGGCGAATGGACCAACAGGTAAAGATTCGCGGCTGCCGCATCGAACCTGCTGAAGTAGAAGCAGCTCTGAAGATGCATGCCGGCGTCCGGGAAGCCGTCGTGGGCGGACGCGAGAACGAGCGAGGGGAACAGCAGTTGGTGGCGTGGGTCATCCCGCACCAAGCGGGATTCGTGACTTCCACTGAGCTGCGGCGCTTCCTGGAGCAGAGCCTGCCGGATTACTCAGTGCCCTCTCAATTTGTATTTCTCTCGGCCTTCCCGCGTCTACCGAACAACAAAGTGAATCGCCGTGAATTGCCTGAGCCGGGACGTTTTCTCTGGGACCGGAAGGCGTTAGGGGGATTGCCACGGGAGGGGCTGGAGCAGAGTCTCGCAGCGATCTGGGAACAGTTGCTGGATGCGAGACCGCTGGGCCTGGAGGATGATTTTTTCGAACTCGGAGGTCACTCTTTGCTGGCTGCCCGAATGATCGACATGATCGCTGATCAGCTGGGGTCGGCCGTGCCAATGGCGCTGTTCATGGAATCGCCGACCATCGCTCAGCTCGTTCGTCTGGTGGAAGGAGATACGTCTTCAGCGTATCCGCGATATATCGTGCCGATCCAGCCTTTGGGTTCGAGGCTGCCTTTCTTCTGTTTTGGCGCCGGACCGGCTTACCGTGAGCTTGGGCGACGGCTGGGTTGGGACCAGCCGTTCTTCGGAGTCAGCCTGGATCAGCGTGACTTGCAGTGGTTGGCTCCAGGGAACACGTTGCAGGAGATTGTTCGGAGGACGCTCGAATCAATTCGAGCATTTCAGCCCGCCGGTCCATACTACCTGGGTGGGCATTCGATGTACGGATTGTTCGCGTACGAGGCAGCCTGCCAACTTCACGCAGATGGTCAGGAGGTAGCAGCGATCTTCCTGCTGGATACTTTCCTGCCTGCGATCGCGCGGGATCGCCACTCAGTTTGGATGCGCATTGGGGCGCACCTCTCCGCTCTGTGGGAGCGGGCTTCCGAGAGAGATACCGGGGCGATCTCGCGGCACATGGCTCAGCTGTTTCCGATCGGCTGGTCGTACGCTCGGAGGGCCTTCAAGAAGAACGGGCAGGATGGGCAAAATCACGCCGCCGGAACGCTTGATTATTTCCTCGCCGCAGCCGAGCGGTCTTATCTCCCGCAATCCTATCGTGGCCGGATCACCTTGATGGAAGCCGAAGGCCAGCGGCTAGGGGGAACCGCCGGCGTCAGGTTCGGATGGAAGAATCTATGTGATGGCGCGCTGGAAATACGGACAGTTCCAGGAGACCACAGCTCCATCGTCACTCCGCCACACGTGGAGCATCTGGCCCGAGAGATAGCCGCTTGTCTTGAACCGGGAAAGCTATAGTTAAAAGTTGAGACAATCTGATGCTCTCGTGCTTTTTGACATCGACGGCACCCTCATTCGCGGCGCGGGGCCGCACCACCGGGAAGCATTGGTCGAAGCGATACGGCGCACGGCGCACGTCGATACCACTACCGAGGGTGTACCGGTGGCGGGCATGCTCGATCGCGATATTCTCACGACGATGATGCTGCGGGCGGGCATGTCGCGCAGCGAAATCCGCCGCGTACTACCGGAAGTGGTAAAGCGCGCGCAATCCATCTATGTCCGGCGCGTGCCGGACCTCACCCGAAAAGTCTGCCCCGGCGTGCGAGGGCTGCTGCGATGTTTGTCGCGGCGCGGCGCCGTGATCGGCTTGGTCACCGGCAATCTTTCGCGCATCGGCTGGCGCAAGATGGAGCACGCGGGGCTCCGGCACTACTTTCGATTCGGCGCCTTTGCCGAGATGGCTCGCGATCGAGCCGGACTGGTTCGAATCGCCATCCGGCGCGCCCGCAAGGAGCGTTGGATTGGCCGCGATAGCAACATCACGCTCATCGGCGACCATCCCAACGACGTGCTCGCGGCCCAGGCGAACGGCATTCGCGTGGTTGCGGTCGGCACCGGAATCATCCCGCTGGATGAGCTGCAATCGCACACCCCTGATGTTTTTGTGCCAGATCTGCGTGAGCTCCCAATCGAAATGCTTTTGTAATAAAATTCCGACTTCCGCATGGGACAATCTTGAGGTGTGTCGATTCTCGATCAGCCTGACGGCTCTGTTACTGCTGCTCCTTCTGCCCTTTTGCGTGTTGGCTCAATCGGATGGCACCCCCACGAACCCTGCCCCCGCGCCCCCGGCCGATGGGACCGAGAATTGGAACCTATACTATCAGGCCACCTCCATTGGCCAGCATCACGGAACGTTCAACTCCCCTTATCAGGGGCCGCTGAGTCTAGAGGACACTGTCGAGAACGACGTTTCAATCACCACAACCCTCTTCTCCAGTTTTCGCCTCAGCCCGGGTACAGAGCTTGTCTTTGATCCCGAGATCGCGGGGGGGCGGGGTTTCAGCCACGTTGATGGACTCGCCAATCCCTCCAACGGCGAACTGCCGCGAGTTGCAACCGCTACTCCCAAACCTTACCTCGCGCGCCTTTTTATTTCTCACGACTTTGGTTTCGGCTCTGAAAAAGAGCACGTCGAGAGCGACGAGAATCAATTAGCGGGCGATCGTCCCGTGACCCGCTTCACGATTACAGGCGGACGATTCTCTCTCTCCGATTTTTTCGACGACAACAACTATTCGCACGATCCGCGCACCCAGTTCATGGCGTGGGGCTTGATGTACAACGGCGCCTGGGATTATCCGGCGGACACGCGCGGGTACACCTGGGGGATCGTCAATGAGTTTCACACGAAAAACTGGTCCCTGCGATATGGGGTAGCCGCCGAACCTCGCGTTGCTAACGGCTCACAGTTTGACCGTCGGCTCTTTGTCGATCAAGGCCAGACCTTCGAAGAAGAGCGGCGCTATTCGGTGGGGCAACACCCTGGCGCCATCCGCTGGCTGCAGTATCTCAATCGCACCAGATCGGGCAGCTATGGCGAGGCGGTTCACCTTGCTGAAGAAACAGGAACCGTTCCCAGCGTACAAGCAATACGACGCCCGGGGACTCTCAAATACGGGACTGGCATAAGCTTCGAACAGGAGCTCTCTCGCGATGTCGGTGTTTTCTCTCGGCTAGGATGGAACGACGGCAAGACCGAAGATTTTGCATTCACGGCTATCGACCGCCTGGCCGAAGCCGGAGTTTCGGTGAAAGGGACTAGCTGGAAAAGAAAAGACGACGTCGTCGCGACGGCATTCGCTGCCGCAGGAATCTCCGGCGTTCACGCGGTCTACCTCGCGATGGGAGGGCTCGACTTCTTGATCGGCGATGGAAGCCTCAACTACGCGCCCGAATATTTGTGGGAAAGCTACTACACTGCGCGGATTGTCCGCGGGTTCTACGCTACCTTCGACGCGCAGCATTACAACAATCCAGCCTTCAATCACGATCGCGGACCGGTGTGGGTGGAGTCGATTCGGCTGCACATCGAGTTTGGAATCAAGCCGCTCTCGGCGAAGTGAAAATATCGTACGCTGGTTCGCATGAGCCAATCCGATCCCGCTCGTCAACTGTTGCGTCACACTCTCGCCACGCTCGCTTATCGCGGCGGTAAAGCTGTGCGCGGCGCTCCCGATTCGTTCGCCGATTTTCACGCCTCGCCGGAGACTAGAACGCCGGGCGAGATTCTGGCTCACATCGGCGATCTGCTCGAGTGGGCCTCGTCGATGGCTCAAGGCCAGCAACGGTGGCATGCTTCGGCGCAGCTTCCGTGGCCCGAAGAAATAGGGCGTTTCTTTACCGCCTTGGAAGCCTTCGACGCCTATCTTGCTTCCGATGGCCCGCTGCAGGCGCCGGCCGAAAAGCTGTTGCAAGCGCCGATCGCCGATGCGCTGACGCACGTGGGGCAGATTGCGCTGCTGCGCCGGATCGCTGGGGCACCAATCCGTGCGGAAAATTATTACGTTGCGAAGATCGCCACAGGGTCCGTGACCGCCGATCAACCCGCGCCGGTGCAAGAGTTTTAGTTGGAAGCCGCTGT
>Ga0206831_1005_pt1 | contig 90326 bp, 81 predicted proteins | sample Alteio_BWOrgCont_73_FD_152876 | JGI IMG/M metagenome (GOLD analysis project Ga0206831, IMG submission 152876) | Enriched cells from forest soil in Barre Woods Harvard Forest LTER site, Petersham, Massachusetts, United States -... | ecosystem: Environmental > Terrestrial > Soil > Temperate forest >...
ATTGCCGTGAATGAAGTCCGCACCAGGCGCAGGAAGGACTTCCGCGCGCGGACCTCTTACATGGATGTCGATCAGCTGGAGCGGCTCCCTAACGCCAGCTCCAACGATTCACCCTTCCGCCAATATCAACAAGCGGAGGCAAACCAGGTGCTTCAAAACGCCATTGTGTCGTTGCATCCCACATACCAGGAAATGATTAGGCTTCGGGCGATCGATAACTTGAATATCATAGACACGGCCCAGCACCTTTCGATTTCCGTCGCCGCCGCAAAAGCGCGCTACCATCGCGCGGTACATCGACTTTCGCATACCCTGGTGCGGCAAACGCGGAAACCGCTTCCGCGCAGGGCGAAGGCTGCCTAACGCGCCGGCGTCGTCTGAGGCGGGATGGGCGCAGCGCTGGCGGTGGTAGCGGCAGCTGGCCCCATCAGTTTACGAAGCAGGTCGGCAGTGGACTGGTGAACTTCCACGCCCACCGCATCGGCTTTCAAACCTAGCGCGACATCCATCGGCGTGCGGTCCTTGTCATCCTTGGCGTCGAGCTTGGCGCCATGATCGGCCAGGAACTGCACGATGTCGTCTGTTCCCTGGCCCGCGGCGGCATGCAGCGCGGTGTTGAGCGTCTTTTCGGTGGCGGCGTTGATATCAACGCCCTTTTCCAGACAAATCTTCATCGCCTCAATCGGCTGTTCACCGTTCCGAATTGGCTTGTGATAGCCCATCCCCGCGGCCACCATCAGGGCAGTAACGCCAGCCTTGGTGACAACTTTCGGATCAGCCCCTTTGTCGAGTAGAAGCTTCATGAGAGGGACGTCGGAGGACTTGGCGGCACGCAGGAATGGCGTCGCGCCCTCGCCCATCATGACATCTGGAAAGTCTAAAACTGCGCGCGGCGGAATCAACTTCGCGAGTTTGGCGTTGGGATCGGCGCCGCGGTCCAACAACATTTTGACGATGTCAATGGCCTCCAGCTTGCCCAGGTCGCGTGGCGCGGGACGGTTGCTGCCGTACATGTCCCACATGTCGACCGCGGCGAACAACGGCGCGCGGCCCATGTTATCGGCCGCATTGGGATCGGCTTTGCGATCCAGCAGAAAACCGGCGGTATCGAAGTGGCCGTTAATGATGGCCAGCACTAGCGCGCTGGTTCCATCCGGATCCGCGGCTTTGATATCGGCTCCATGATCGAGCAGGATTCGAGCGCATTCGGTGAAGCCGCCGCGGGCGGCAAATAGCAGCGCCGTGAACCCGCCACGCGGGAAGTGCATCGGCACGTCACCCGGTTTCGGCTTCATGCCGCTGAAGTCGAAGATCGATGAAACGGCGTTCACATCGGCACCGTGCTCCACCAGCACCTGCACCACGGACGGATGATTTTCGGCCGTGGCCCACATCAGAGCCGTCTGGCCGCGCCAGCTTTCTTTGGAATTCACTTCCGCGCCATGCTCCAGCAGCAACTTGACTGCATCGGCGTTGCCACCGCGAGCCGCGGTCATCAATACGGTCTGGCCTTCCTGCTGGAAGGAGTTCGCGTCGGCGCCGGCCTTGAGCAGCGTCTCCACCATTTTCGCGTTGCCGTTCACGCAGGCCTGCGAAAGCGGCGTGACGCCTTCGCGATTGGAAGCGTTAACGTTGGCTCCCGCCGCCAGCAACTCCTCCACTGCCTTGTCATCGTTCCAGTAGGCCGCCCAAAGCAGAGCAGTGGAACCGTCGGGCTGCGGCGCATTGACATCGGCAGGATGCTGCTTGACCAGCGAACGCACCGTGTCGCTATCGCCCTTCATAGCGACATCGGCGATGGAGCCAGCAGCGCACCAAGCCGTAACGGCGAAAAAAGCTGCTGCTAGTAGGAGGCGCATGCTAAACGTCCGCGAGGCCGCTAGTGCTGTCGCCGACCTTGTCCGTCGGCACGCCCATCTTGTTCAACACCGACAGCAGCAGGTTCGACATCGGCGTGTTCTCGGGATTCTTCAAGTGACGGCCGCCCTTCAGCGTGCCCGCTCCACCGCCGGCCAGCAGCGTCGGCAGCGGATTGTGGTTGTGGATATTGCTGTTACTCAGGCAACTTCCGTAGAGCAACGTGGTGTGATCCAGCAAATTGCCGTCGCCATCGGGCGTGGCCTTGAGCTTGTCCAGGAATTTCGCGAACAAGGTCAGGTGATAATTCTGTATCTTCACCAGCTTCGCTAGTTTCTCGGGATTGTCCTGATGATGCGAAGTGGCATGATGCGGATCGGGCACACCCACTTGCGGATAACTGCGCTGGCTCAATTCGCGCGCCATCATGAAGGTAAACACCCGCGTGGCGTCGGATTGAAAAGCCAGCGCCATCATGTCGTACATCAGGCCGACGTGCTCTTCGTAAGAGTCCGGCACGCCCACCGGCGCACTCGGCATGGCTACCTGCGAACCGGCGGTCTTCTCCGCTATTTGCAGACGCCGCTCGATCTCGCGGATGTTCTCCAGGTACTCGTTCATGCGAGTGCGATCGCGCGCGCCCAAACCCTGTTGCAAGCGCGGCACGGATCCGGTGATCTGATCGAGGATGCTCTTGTCTTCGTCCATACGCGCCAGGCGCTCGGGCACCGTGCCGCCTTCGCCGAACAGCCGCTCGAAAACCACACGCGGGTTGATCTCCATCGGGAGCGGCGTAGTAGGCGTGCTCCAGGAAATCGTATTCATGTAAGCGCAACTGTAACCGACGTCGCAGGCGCCAATCAGACCGGTCATGTCTTCGGTGGCGAGTTCCAGTGACGGGAACCGCGTGGTCTGGCCGATCTTCTGGGCAATCATCTGATCGATGGTGGTGCCGGCGCGCACATCTTCACCCTCGGTCTTCTTGGCGTGAGTACCGTTCAACCACGTTGCGGTGGCACGCGAATGGTCCGCGCCCCCGTCACCCAATGCCTCAGCCATGTGATGGGACAGATTGCTGACCACGATAACGTTCTCGCGATGCCGCTGCAGGGCGCTCAGGATGGGACCGAACTCGAAATCCGCGCCGGTGCCGATGGGCGTCCACTTGTCCATTACCGCGCCGTGCGGAATATAAATGCAGCCCAGGCGCGGCACCACGCTGGCCGCGGTCTTGGTCTGCGCCGTCAGCGCAGGAACCATGGAGTCCAGCAGCGGCAGTGAAATGGCTACGCCGAGGCCTTGCAGCATCGTGCGGCGGGATAAGTGCCTTTTGGTGACGAACGTCATTGACGTCTCCTCATTTAACCAACATTGCGGTCTTCACCGCCGGACTGGCGGCATCCGGCGAGGTCTTGATCTTCATACGGAATTCCGGGCTCTTAACAATGCCCGTAACCAGATCCGAAAAACGGTAATGATCCGCGGCGGCCGTGACCACAATCTTGCGAATCGTTGGCATATCGTTATAGTCGACGCCGCGCCCGAGCGCGTAGGTCATCAGCTTCTCGGTCACGGTAGAGACGAACACGTCCGGTCGGCTCATCAGGGCCGCGCGCAGCGTGGTGGGGCCATCCACTTTGGAGCCGTCCAGCAGTACACCGGAAGCGTCGATCGGCGCGCCGTCTTCGCTCTTGGAGCGCCATTGGCCCGTGGCATCGAAGTTTTCGAGCGCGAATCCCAGCGGGTCCATGATCTTGTGACAGCTCGCGCAAGCCGGACTCTTGCGATGTTCTTCCAGGCGTTCGCGAACCGAAAGCGCCTTGCCACCTTCGTTGTTTTCCTTCAGCGGAGGAACATTGGGGGGTGGCGCCGAAGGCGGAGCGCCCAGGACGTTCGTCAGAATCCATTTGCCCCGCAGCACCGGCGAAGTCCGGGTGGCATAGGAAGTAACGGTCAGGACGCTGCCCTGCCCCAACAGTCCGCGGCGCGCGTCGTCAGGAAGACTGACCCGGCGGAAGCGCGGACCATAAACGTTCGGGATACCGTAGTGCTGCGCCAGGCGCTCGTTGACGAACGTGTAGTCGGCGTTGAGCAGATCCAGGACATTGCGGTCCTCGTTGACGACGCTCCCGAAAAACATCTCGGTTTCGGTTAGCAGTGACTGGCGGAGGTTGTCGTCGAAATCGGGAAACTCGTTCGGATCGGGCGCGAAGTTTTTCAGGTTGCGCAGATACAGCCATTGCGCCGCGAAGTTGGTGGCGAGCGCCTGGGAGCGCGGGTCGGCGAGCATGCGGCGTATCTCCCGATCGAGGGTGGCCGGATCGCTCAGCTTGTTGGCTGATGCGAGATTCAACAGCTCATCATCGGGAATGCTGCTCCACAGGAAAAACGCCAGGCGCGATGCGAGCTCCAGATCGTCAATACGATAAGCGGAACCGGCCGCGACGGTGGCCGGATCGCGCTCGAAGCGGAAAACAAACTCGGGGCTGGATAAAATCAGCCGCAGCGCCCGCTCGATCCCGGCGTCAAAGTTGCCGCCCTGATTCCGCCCGGACTGATAAAAGCTCAGCAGCGTCTCCGTGTCGGATGGAGTAATCGGACGACGATAAGCCTGGCGCGCGAGCGTCGTGAGAATTTTTTTGGCACAACCGATTTCTTCGCTCCCATTGGCCGGCATGCAGGAGAAGATCTTCCGGCGGCTGGGCGTGTCGCCGGGCCCCGAGGCGTCGTACGGCCCCGCGATAACCACTTGATCGATGTGCGGGAGGCCGGCTTCATTCACCGGGTCGAGCGTGGTACGCAAGAACGGCTCCAGGATGTAGTCGTCTTCGGCGGCGTCCTTTTGCCGGAACGTGACCGCAACCGTGCGCGGACCGGCCTTTACCGGGACACGCGCTTGCAAGCGCGCTTCGATCATCATGCGCGCTTCGGCCGGATTCTTTACCAAGGCTTCCGTATCGGACGTACCACCGACGGTGGCGAGAAACACACGCGCGCCATCCACCAATATTTCGATCTGATGCGCTTCTTCAAGACCGCGAATCACGTCCACTGTGTTGCGCGCGAGCACAACTTTGATCGCGTATTTGCCGTCCAGCGGGAAGTTGTAATGCATCAACAAGCCGCCGCGTGTTCCAAGCGGCAGACCCTCCACACGCTTGTCCTGCGAAAGGTCCGGCCGTGTTCGAAAGGTCTGCGCGACCGCGCCTTGCGTGGGATCCCCAACTGCCATACGGCTGACCTTGCGCGATGCCGACACATAACGTTCCAGCAGCACCGGCGACACGCCCAGCACGTCGGCATTGTTGTCGAAGCCGTAGCTTTCGTCATCCGGGGGCAAGAGCGAGGAAGCGTCCACGTCCAGCGCCAATAAATCTCGGATGGAGTTGGCATACTCCGTGCGGTTCAGCCGGTGCAGCGTGGCGTGGCCGGGATTCGGATTGGCGGCATAAGACCGGTCGAGCGATGTCTCTAATGAGGTTAGAAATGCGCTGACATCCGACGGACTTGGTTTTGGCATGCCGGCCGGAGGCATGGCGCCCAGGCGCAGCTTGCGAATCACCTTTTCCCAGATTTCAGCGTTCGCGGGGACGTTCGCCAAGTCGATCTTTTCGAGCACCAAGCCGCCGGTTTTCGCACGATCATTGTGACAGGTAACGCAATATTTGTCGAGGAGTGCCTGCCGCACGGGAGCCGCCGCGGCAGTAGCCTTTTCGGCGGGTGCGATAGGCGCCGCCAGGGCCACGCAAGCTATTGTAAAACCAATGATTTTCACGATTGCCGACACACTATCCCAGGTAAATCGTATCCCAAATAAATCCTGCATGCAAGGGGCCCCTATTGGACTGGTACGGGGGTACGAACTGAGGCTCCCGCCAAATGGTACCGATGGGCAGAGAGATGGATAGTAGATGTAACGCAGGGTGGTTATTCTGAATCACAGCTTATGCTGGATCAGAGGTTAAATTGAACCTAAAGCGCTCGTGCGTAAGTGTAACTGTCGCCGCGCTCGTCGTGTCCCCATTTGCTCTTCGGGCACAGAGCGGCGTTCTCACTTGGCACAACGACGCGGCTCGGACCGGCCAGAACCTGCTCGAGACGATCCTGACGCCTGCCAACGTGAATTCCACCAGCTTCGGGAGGCTATTTACGCTCTCCGTTGATGGGTACGTGGACGCTCAGCCGCTGTATGTTCCGTCCGTGGCGATTCCTTCCCGAGGAACCCACAACGTGCTGTACGTCGCCACCGAGAACGATAGCCTGTATGCGTTCGACGCAGATACGGGAACGCAGCTTTGGAAGGTATCCCTGCTCGCGAGCGGCGAGCAGCCCTACAACGACAGCGCTAATTGCGGTCAGGTGATCCCGGTAATTGGCATCACGTCCACCCCGGCCATTGAGCTTACGCAGGGTCCCCACGGGACCATCTATGCCGTCGCGATGTCCATCGATACCTCGAATAACGTTCATCACCGTTTGCACGCCTTGGATCTGACCACGGGCGGCGAAGAATTTGGCGGTCCGAAAGCAGTGCAAGCCGCGTTTCCAGGCAACGGTGCGGCAAGTTCGGGCGGGGTTGCCACTTTCGCTCCAGCGCAATACAAGGAGCGCGCGGCATTGCTCATTTCCAACGGGATTGTGTACCTCTCTTTCGCCTCCCATTGCGACATCCCTCCTTATAACGCCTGGGTCATGGGATACAACGAAAGCAGCCTGGCGCAAGTCAGCGTGATAGACCTGACGCCGAACGGCAGCGATGGTTCGGTGTGGCAGGCTGGGGCGGGACCTGGAGCCGATGCCGGCGGCAATCTGTTTTTCCTGATCGCCAACGGGACCTTCGATACGCCTTTGAGCGCGGGCGGGCTTCCGTCCCAGGGAGACTACGGAAACGGGTTCATGAACCTTTCCACCATCTCGGGATTGTCGGTGGCGGATTACTTCACCATGGACAACACGGTCACGGAGTCGGACAACGACGTTGACCTGGGATCCGGTGGCGCCATGATCCTGCCCACACTCGTCGATTCAGATGGGAACCAGCGCGCCCTCGCTGTCGGAGCAGGAAAAGATGGGAATGGCTATGTTGTCGACAGGAACAACATGGGCAAGTTCCATGGAAGCAGCAATTCGGTCTTCCAGCAACTTTCGTTAGGCGGAAGTGTGTATTCCAGCCCGGCATGGTTCAAGAACACGCTTTACTACGGGCCGGTCGGTCAACCGGTCGAAGCGTTTTCGTTCGCCGGCGGAGCATTTGGCGTATCGCCTTCATCGCAGAGCCCCACCAGCTTTGAGTATCCCGGTACCACGCCGTCTATCTCGGCCAACGGATCGTCCGGCGGGATTGTGTGGGCAGCGGAAAACTCATCGGCTGCGGTGCTGCATGCATATAATGCGGCCAATTTGGGAATTGAACTCTATAACAGCAATCAGGCGGGCTCTCGAGACCAATTCGGCGCGGGAAATAAGTACATCACCCCGACAGTGGCAAACGGCAAGGTGTACGTTGGCACTACCACCGGAGTGGGTGCGTTTGGGCTTCTGAATTGCGCCTATAGCATCAGCGCCAGTTCCGCCAACTTTAGCTCCGGCGCGGGCGGAAATGAAGTGAGTGTTACCGCGCCCAGCGGTTGTTCGTGGAGCGTGGCCAATCCGTCGAACTTCATAGCCGTAACGGGAAGTGCTTCTGGAACGGGAAATGGCGTTGTGTCGTTCACCGTTCCTGCAAATCTTGGAAACAGCCGGAACGGCGCTCTGGTAATCGCCGGACACTTATTCACGGTCACACAATCCGGCCAAACGAACACCACTGGAATGGCTTTTTTTCCGCTGACGCCGTGCCGCCTTGCCGACACACGTTCGGCTGGGGGCACTGGCAAAACCGGACCGTTCGGTCCTCCATCCTTAGTCGGCGGTTCTTCGCGCAGTTTTCCGATTCCGGCAAGCTTTTGTAACGTGCCGGCTACGGCCAAGGCGTATTCACTCAATGTCACAGTGGTTCCACACGGAACTCTGGACTATTTGACTGTATGGCCCGCTGGACAGACCATGCCCGTGGTGTCCACGTTGAACTCTTACGAGGGCCAGACTCTGGCCAACGCAGCGATCGTGCCAGTGGGAACTGACAGCGCAATCAACCTGTTTGCAACCAACGCCACCGATGTAATCATCGACGTCAACGGTTATTTCGTGCCGCCAACAGCACCCCAGGCTCTGGCATTCTATCCTTTAACGCCGTGCCGTGTCGTGGATACGCGCGCAGTGGGCGGCAGCGGTCTGACCGGGTTATTTGGTCCGCCGCAAATGACGGCAGGTTCGGCGCGCAGCTTCCCCATCCCCTCCGGCTCCTGCGAGATACCGTCGGCGGCTGCGGCTTATTCCTTCAACATGACAGTGGTGCCGCCCGGCGTCATGGAGTATTTAAGCATATGGCCGGCGGGACAGGCGATGCCAGTGGTGTCAACGTTAAACGATGCGAGCGGCGCCGTGGTCGCAAATGCAGCCATCGTGCCGGCGGGCGCCAGCGGTGCCGTGGACGTTTTCGTATATAACGATACGGACGTAATTATCGATACCAACGGTTATTTTGCTCCACCTGGGAGTCCCGGTGCGCTGTATTTCTATCCTTTAACGCCGTGCCGAGTGGCGGACACCCGCGCGTTGGGAGGCAGCGGTTTGGGCGGGGCGTTCGGCCCTCCGCAAATGACTGCAGGTTCGATGCGCAGTTTTCCGGTCCCATCCAGCTCTTGCGGCGTCCCCTCGACAGCGCAAGCATATTCGTTGAACATCACGGTGGTGCCGCCGGGGCCGTTGAACTATATAACGACGTGGCCCACCGGACTGACCATGCCAGTGGTATCGACACTGAATGATGCCAGTGGAACGGTTACGGCCAATGCCGCGATCGTGCCGGCGGGTACCAGTGGAGCCATCAGCGTATTCGCCTACAACGCGACCGATCTGGTGATTGATATTAACGGCTACTTTGCGCCGTAATCTCAAACGGGGCGGCGGGGTGCCGCTCGGCCTGTCCTTACATCCCTGCATTATCAATTGGCGTATTCCTTGGCCCGGGCTCGCGCAATTGGCCGCTGAGATCGGCTATGAAGGCGCGGTGATTCCAAGAGATCAGCCGCTGCCCAATGTTAGCCGAGAGATCAGCGGCTTTCCAGTTCGCGCCACGGCGATGGCCCTTCCGGTCGAGGTTCGGAAGGACGAAGCTACTTTCGCCAGTACCCTCCCACGGCTCGAAGGCGCTTGTAAATTTGCAGCGCAAGCCGGGTGTGGAGTGGCCCTTTTAGGGATGCCTCCGTCATCTGAGCAGCCCCGAGCGGCGCAAGCCCGAATTTATCGCGAGCGTTTGAAAAAATGCTCTCCGATTCTCGACGAGTATTCCATTCGACTGGCACTGGAATGTATCACTCCCCTGCACATGCGGCGCGCTCATCCGTATGAGTTCATCTGGCGCAACGCGGAAATGCTGGAATTCGGACTATCCGTATCACCCAACGCCGGGCTCATACTCGATACCTGGCACTGGCATCACGACGGCAGCGATCCGGAGTCGATCTTAAGCATTCCCGCGGATCGCATACTCGACGTGCATTTCTCCGACAGCCCATCCGCTCGCGCCGAAGACATCCGGGATTTCGAGCGTCTGTTGCCGGGTGAAGGCGTCATTGATTTCGGTCTGTTCTTTCAGCTGCTCGAGCAGAGGGGATATTCGCGCCCCGTAACTGTGGAAGTGCTCGGGCGCGGTCTGGCGGAGATGACACCCAGGGCCTTCCAGGCGTCCCGAACAACGCTCGCCGGTATCGCGTAGTAGTCCTTACTACGACCCGCCGCCGCTCCCCACACCCGCGGCTGCTGCGCTGGCCGCATAATAGCGCCTCACGATGGCCGGCATCCGCACCACTTCCGCATTGCGCACAGCGAGCGCTTCGTGGAGGCGTCGCTCGGTGCATATCTTCATCCCGTGCTCCACAGCTGTCGCGAAGGCGCTCAGCACGATGGGGCTGGTCTCGTTCTCCAGATCGCGAAAGAAGTTCACGTTATACGCATCCGTGAGCGGGATTCGCAATTCCCACAGCCGCCGGGAGTCGCGCCGCTCGAAGTCTTCGAAAGCCAGACCCTCGTAATTCATCTGGACGCCTTGGAATCCGAACTCGCGGCTGGCCGAACGGATTCGGATCCAGCATTCCTCGATGCCGGTCGCGTGCGCCAGCGTCTCCTCGAATTCCGCCAGGCGAGTCTCAAAATCGATGATGCGGCGGAAACCTCCCTGCAGGAACAGGCGGCCCGCCATTGCGAACTCGGTATAACCCAAGTGCTGAATTCCCAACCAGGCAGCCGCGCAAAACACCACCACAATCAGGCCGCTGAACTGGTTGCGAAGGGAACTTGCGATCAGCGATAACGCCGCCACGACGCCGCAGAACCCGTAAATTGTGAGGACCACGCCCTTGGGGCTCAAACCCCGTTCCAGCAGCTTGTGGTGAATATGTCCACGGTCGGCTTCGAAGATCGGCCGGTACCGCAAATAGCGTCGCGCGATGGAGAGCGCAACATCCAACAGCGGGATCGACACCGCCAGCAGCGGCACGGTTAACGCCACCAAGGTGACCGATTTCTCGCTCCACATCGCGCCGTAGCAGCCCAGCAGGAAACCGATTAGCAGGCTGCCACTGTCGCCCAGGAAGACGGAGGCGCCGTTGAAGTTGTAGCGCAGGAATCCAAGCAGGCAGCCGGCCAGCGGGATGGTCGCGAGCGCCAGCGGCAAATTGCCTTGGGTTAGCGCCGCGATCACCATGGTGACCGCAGCCACCAGACCCACGCCCGACGCCAGCCCATCCATGCCGTCGATGAGATTGAACGCATTGGTACAACCGATGAGCCAAATCACAGTCAGCGCAAATCCTAATCCAGGCCAAGCCGGCAGGCTATGCAGAATGTGAATATCCACGCGAATTCCAGCGGCATAAGCCAGCACGGCGGCACCAGTGATTCCAGCCAGTTTCTTCCATGCACTCAAGCGCAGCCGGTCGTCCAGCACGCCGGTCAGGAAGATGACCGAGCCCGCCAGAGCGAGGCGCAGTATGCTCGGAAGCGTGCGGTGCAAGAGGTACGTGTAACTGAAAGGCAAGGCGAAGGTGATGGCGAATGTGCCGACGTACGCGAGAATGATCGCGATCCCGCCAACGCGCGGCACGGCCGTCGCGTGTTTCTTGCGAATGCCGTCGGGATGATCCAGAAATCCGAACTTCCCAATACGATCCCGGATGATCGGCGTCAGGATCAGTGCCAGGACGACAGAAAGGGCGAGTAGTGTGATTATGAGATACACGGGTTTTGTCCTTTCGGTTAGTGAAACTACGCAATCCTAGCGAACTTGGCGATCCTAGGTGATCTCATTCAGCAGCTCCCGGATTCGCAGGGTCTCCTTGGGAGAAGGGTGATTGGCCAGCGCGGCTTGCAGTTCTTTCTTCGCTACGGCTTTCTCACCCTTTTGGAACAACGCCAATCCTAGGTGGAATCGGAAGCTGGCGGAATTGGGATATCTGTGCGCGAGAATGCTGAACGATTGAATCGCGCTATCCAGCATTCCCTTCTTGAGGTAAATGTAGCCGATGGTGTCCGAGAAACTGGGCTGCTCCGGAGTCCTGGCCAGCGCGTTTTTCGCCAGCCGGAGCGCTTCGTCCAGATCGCCATCCGTATCGGCAAGAAAGAACGCCACATTGTTCAATGCGGGCGCGTTTTCCGGATGAGTCTTCGCAATACCCTGATAAATAACTCTAGCTTCGTGAGTCCGTCCAGCCCGCGCCAGGGCATCCGCCAGACTTACAGCCACGGCGGCGTCATCGGAGGCCAGATCATGCGCCTGCTGGTAATAGGCAAGCGCGCGTCCATGGTCGCCCTGGAGATCGCACACTTCGGCCAATTGGCGCCGGAGAACGATCGACTTCGGATTGGAAGCAAGCAACTTTTGGAATTGAGCCAACGCGAGATCGTAGTGTCCAGAAAGAGCTTCCGTTTGCGCGAGCTGCTCCAGGAGGTCGGAGGAACCCGGCCATTTGCCTAGCCCTTCGTTCAAAATCGCACGGGCCTGGTCGAACTGCTTCTGGTTTAGATAAGCACTGGCCAGCGCTGCGAATATTCGGGAATCGCCCGAGGCGCGATGCTTGCTTAGAATGTCAATGGCCCGAGGGAGATTTTGTTCCGCCAGCGCGAGTAGTCCCAACTGCACCAGTGGCTCGGCATCCTGGGGATAATCTTTGATCAGCCGCGTCAATACTGTGCGTGCGCCATCTCCATCCCGCGTTCCGATCAATCCGCTGGCGTAAAGAAGCCTCGCTCGGCGATCCTTCGGCTGAGTCTTCAGAATCTCGCTAGCCTGCTTCACCGCGTCTTGCGGCCGACTCTGCATCAGACCGATCTCCGCCAGTTCATAGCGCGCCTGCAAAAGATCGCTACGCTGGCTGGTAACTTGTAGATACTGGGTTCGCGCACTTTCTAAATCTCCTGCCAGCCGGTAAGCACGGCCCAATTGCAGCCGCAAACTAGCATCGCTTGGATTCTGGCTCGACAGCCCCTGGAGTTCGTGCACGGCGGTATCGGCGTTTTCTCGTTTGCCGCCAGCCAGCAAAATGTCCGCGTGGAGACGAAGAGCCGAATTGTCCTTCGGATGCTCGTTCTTTACCTGTTCGGCGAAGCGGGTGGCCTCTTCTCTTTTCCCCTGACTCAGCAGAGCAAAGACATTTCTTATCTGGTAAACGACCTTGGTCTTGGGTTCCTCACTGGCTTCGGCGCCCTGTTGGTAGTAGCCGATGGCCGCCGGGTAGTCCCGAAGCCCGGCGTAGAAGTCACCTACCCAGAGTCGCGCTCTGGGAAAATCCTTGGGATCGTCCAGCAGGCGCCGCAAAGCGCCGGTCATGTTCGCGGTGTCATGCAAACGGTTGTAATGCCGGGCCAGTTGCAGGATGTAGTCGGCGTTCTTCGGGTTGTTATTAACTTTTGCTTTTAGGACGTTCTCCGCTTCGGCGGCGCGGTTCGCATTGAGATAGAAGCCGTACATGAAGTCGTACATTGGTCCATACGAGGTCTTCTTGCGGGCGATCAAGTCCGTCGCCATCTTCTCGCCTTCTTGAACCTGGCCGTCCACAATCAGCAGGTGCGCCAGCTCGGTAACCACGCCGGCGTTCGAGGAATTTACCTGAAGCGCCTTGCGGAAGTATGCGATTGCCTCTTTCGGCTTTTGGTCCGTCGAAGCAAGATAGCCTTTCAGCATCAGACCTTCGTAGGAGTTTGGATTCTTCGATAGAAGCTCATCGGACAGGTTGCCGATCTGGGTGTAGAGTATCCGCGGATGCCTGGAGTCCGCCAGGTAGATGCTGAGGCAGACGTCCGCGAACTCCTGCTTGGCTTCAATGTTTCCAGGCAGCAAGTGAACGGCTCGAAACAAATCAATGTATGCGTCGCGAGCGTGGCCCAGTTTGACGTCGGTGAGTCCCAGGCGATAATACGCTTCGCCGAAGCCGGCATCCTTCTGGATTGCGGCGCGGTAATTCAGGGCTGCTTCTTCATACTTGCCGGCCGCGAAGAACTTGTTCCCCTTCGCAACAGAGCTCTGCTTGGACGCGCCGCATCCGGACAGAGTGGCGAGCGAAAATACCAGGATGCAGATGCACGCGGCTCTGACGACGTCAGTTCTCCAATGGTGATTTGCACGTCGCGTCTCTTCCCAGCCGGCCGGCGCCTCCGCGTGCAATCTCCGCGCTTCGGCGTCCAACTCGCGGAGCCAAGCCCGGAAGTTGAGCCGGGTGATGCCGCGCGCGCTGGCGAAGATCCAGAATCCGAGCATGATAATGTCCATGAAAATTCCTCCAATGAGCTGAGACAAACCTATCCCGTGGGCGTGGCGCAGGCCCCGCCTTTCGACCGTTGGGACACGCACGGTCCCGCTCTAAAATTCAGACAACGAAAGAACGGGCGCTACGAAACGGGGTCCTCTTGCCGAAGACTCCGAGGGGCCGTCTGCCCCTCGGCAACCGCAGCGCCGATGGATGTCACCAGGCCCTGACATACACGAGCCTGGCGTCACCGAAGAATCACCGCACGAATTTGCGGCGCGCGAAGGGCAGCAAACCCAAAAGTCCCGCGCTCAGGAACAGGAGGGATGGCTCGGGCACGGTTGAAGTAGTGGTCGAGAACAGGTTGGTTACCGAACTTACCGCTGAGCCCAGTCCGCTGGTGCCTCCGGCAAGCAAAATGTCCTTGGAAACGGTTAGCGAGCCGGTCGGAGCAAACGTCACCGGCCCTTGCGAAAGGACGGTCGTGCCTCCGAAAACTCCCACTGTCAGAGTGCCACTCGGGGGCGGCGTCGGTGCCGAATATGTCTCATCCACTCGGACGAGGCCTCCCGTACCCGCGCCCGCGCCGGCTATGCTCAATGCCAAGTCATCTATTTCGCATCCGTCGCAAGTGGCGGTGTAGTCGATAAACGTATCTAACAACCCACCGGGGAGCGCGAACCAAGGAGCGTTGAATTGAAATCCTTGCTCTGCTCCGATAGTTTCGGGTGTAACTAGGACGTCCGAAGCCGGGATGAGTATGGATCCCGAAGGAAAGTAGCCAAAGCCACTGAATGTAATATCACCGCTGGTGCCTATGTTGCAGGAAAAGCCAGAGGCCTCGTAAACGGCGAGCGTGGTGGTTGGGCATTCTGTCGCCAGTGCCAAAGAACAACCACCAAAGACGAATGTGAACAAGAGAAGTGATTTCTTCATTAAACGGTCCTCCTTCAAGGTACTGGTATTACTATTACCCGAAGTTTACTAACCCGTCAAGACGGAGTAGGTACCTTAGTACTACAAGAGTATGGGTGCCTTGTGAGCCACTTTTCGCTGATTATAAAAGAGATATTTGAGCGCTACCAGAACTTGCTTCAATTGGGTACCAAGAAGCGGAGCAGTTTCGGGGGAAGAAAATAACCCTACGTGGGGGTACTGTCTCGCGGCGTCGGATACCGAAAAGTACTAGAGTTTTACTTGCGGATCCCCTCGAAATCGCCTTCCAGTTCCTGCAAAGCAAGAAGCGTGAACACAGGCGCTCCGGCGCATAAGCCCCGATAGGGGTCGGCGTGCCGATCTTTTGAAGAGCCGCAGCAAGTTCCCGCGGGAAAATGCACTTGAGTGAATAGTTCTTTAAGTGCATAATGGATTAAGGTGGCGTGGGAAGTTGATTTGCATGACGATTTCGCTGCCGAGTACCGGAGCTTGCACATAGACGTGCAGGACGAACTGTTGGCCCGCATCGCACTGCTGGAGCAGTTCGGCCCGCAGCTAGGTCGGCCTCAGGCCGATACCCTCAACGGTTCACGTCACCGGAATATGAAGGAACTAAGATTTGACGCGACTGACGGCGTTTGGCGGGTGGCCTTCGCGTTTGACTCGAACCGTGTAGCCATTCTATTGGCTGCTGGCGATAAGTCCGGCGTCAGCGAAAAACGATTTTATCGCCAATTGATTGAAAAGGCCGACGAGCGTTTTGATACTCACCTCGCTCGAATCGAGCGGCGCCGTGAGAACGAACGGAACGAAAATAAGTGAGAGCCATGACGAACCTGGAACAGATAAAGAAGAAACTAAGTCCCGTACGCCGCAAGAAAGTGGAGGCACGAGCCGCACAACTGATTGCCGAGGAAATGACCTTGCGGGAGCTACGTCGCGCCCGAAAGCTCACCCAGGTCCGCGTGGCCAAGGAGCTCGGCATCAGCCAGGACGGTGTTTCCAAACTCGAAAAGAGGAGCGATCTTCTGCTATCGACACTGCGCAAGACCGTGGAAGCCATGGGTGGTAGCCTGTCCCTGATAGCTGAATTTCCCGACCGAGATCCTGTCGTGTTGTCCGGTATCGCCGATGACGACCTAGGCCCGCAAGCTAGTGGGCGCAAACCCACTCACGCCTAAACGCCCTCCTCTCGATATGGGGGCCTAGCTCTAACGGTTAGTCTTTTATGATTTGGTGCGGTCGAGAGGACTTGAACCTCCACGAGATTGCTCCCGCTAGCACCTCAAGCTAGTGCGTCTGCCAATTCCGCCACGATATCAGTGGCTTAGAGCCTCGCTATTGGTCCGATTTTGGTCCGCCATGGTCCGCAGTTGGTCCGGGCTGGCGGGGTCTGAAGCGAGGTCAGGAGGGGCGCGATGGCTCCCGTTGGGGAACATTAAAACTCGCTCATGGCCGTTGGTTTCCGCGAATAAAGTAATCTATCTTACTCTTAAAATGGTCGGACGTGCGTAGATGCCCGCTTGGGTCGCGCATGCTCTTCAAAAATCATAATTCAAGCCCCTATCCCCTTGGGCTACTTATGGTTCTTAGATTGGCCCAAAAACTGCTCTCAAGAGCGTAACGAACCACTGTAGTAGAACGTCTTAGTAAGTGACAACTACTCTCGGTCCACCAGCGACGCGGAGAGGCGAAACGGCACGCCTCATGGATGCGCCTGATGTGTGGTGTGACAGTCTTCCAGCCTTCGGCAGCCGACACCCAACCAAATAGGAGTTTAGTATGTCAACACAACATTCGGACGACGGCACGTTCGACAAAGAACACCAGCTCTTCTTCCCCGCCGGTGAAGTCTTCAATCCCAAAAAGTTCCAAGAGTTCGATGAATGGCGCAAAGCAAATCAACCCGCCATCGAGTGGTTGTTGTCGAATCTCGACAAACTTAAGCGCGATCATCGCGGCTATTGCTCGACTGCACGCCTGACAGCCGCGCTCAGAGATCTTTATCGCGACAAAGTTAGGACCGACGAAACATACGAACTGAACGATCACATCATTCCATACCTCAAGCGGCACCTCGTCTTCCGCCGCCGAGATTTGCATCTCTTTGAGTTCAGACGCCCGCCGTTTCACAAGGCCACGTGCCCCAACTGTGGTCATAGTTTCGCGCCAACAACGTAAGATGATCTGTTCACTGGGGCTGGTCTTGCGAGAGTCAAGGCCAGTTCCCGGAGGATGACCTTCTAACAACCCAGCTCGTGTGGTGGTGGTATTGGCTGAAATCGAGCACCACGGTTCGGAAGCACTCAACGGACAATGCGGATGAAAAATGTCTCTGGAAAGCTAACCTGCCAGACGCCCCCCGCTTTTCCCACTACTGCGCTAAAGCTAAAAATGGCAGTCCGAATGCTGCACCAAGCTCGCAGCATTTGGATTTACAGCCGCCAAGGAAAAAAGAAAGGATAGCCATAACTGTGTTCAATCGCGAATTGGACGCCGCCGTCGCGTCCGCGACCATTCTTGTGCACGCCGCGCAAGAACACGACTCTCAGAGCACTCGCACAACGGAGGCAGCATGACCAAACGAGACCGCGAGAAAAAAAACCGCGAACGCGCAAGGCTGGCTTACGAGGATTCGCTGATCCGCGCGATGTCAACCGAAAAAGCAGAGGATCGTTTCGATGGTGTTATCGATTCCATAACCGGCATTTGGAAGATCAGGGGCGAACCATTCAACAAAAAGGAACTAATTCGCCTGGATGCACTGAAACAGGCCAACCCAGATGTGATTTCGGATCTGGTGCGCATGTATAAGGTGGAATGGTGGAACGTGCGCGACCTGCAAGGCTATATGTCCGCGCGTTACCGCGGTCCCCGACCGGCCGATGGTATTGCGCTGCCGGGGGCTGGCTACCTTTGGCGCGCGTGCGTTGCGTTTCAAGGCGGAGACTCATCCGAGATTCTGGACGAGGGGGGGCCTACCGGCTTAGGCGCTATACGCCGCTCCACGTGCCTTAACTGTAAAAAGAAGTTCGCCGCGCTCTGTCCTCATTGTCGGAATAAAGCGGTCAGCATAGGTCGGGAAGCCGCACCGCGTCGACCCATGCAATCCGCGACAGTGTCCCGTCCCGTCGAAAGGGAGGTGCAGCATTGATCCCCTCGCCTGTCCATCCCCGCCAAACTCACCATGCTGGCATCAATGGACGTGCGGGCCCCAGCGCAGGACCACATGGCGCGGTTAATGGGGACTTATCTAGTGGCGCGTAAAAGGGGAGAAGGGCAGCGGAATCTGGGGGGAGCCTGGGCAGAGTGAGCCTGGGGGAAGACGCGACCTTAGTTGACCTAGCCAACCCCGCTAATAGCACCTGCTACTAGCAGCCTTTGATGTGATGTGCTTTGCTTTTTTTGATTTGATGTATTTTGCTTTGCTTCTTCTCTCTTAGAGAGAGTCGGTATTCAGTATTCAACTAGGAAGGATATCCAATGACCGAGTTCAAACCCAAGGCGTATTTCCCCTTCTGGTTCCGGGATTACGTCACGTCCAATGCCCGCGCCAAGATGAACTGGCAGCAACGGGCGATCTATATCGAACTGTTAGGCCACTGCCACATGGACAACGGCATCGCGGAGGACAAGCGCGTGGTGATCGGCAAGCTAGGATTGGTCACCGAGCAGGAAAAGGCTGACCTAGACATCGTGCTGGCCGAGTTTGAGCCGCATGAGGAAAAAGACGGATGGCTCATGCATCCCCGGACGCGGATCGTGCTGGAAGAACAACAGTCGGTGGTCGCACGCGGTAAGGCTGGCGCAGGTAAGCGGTGGAATAGCGGGTCAACCGCGAAGACGCAACCTACTGACACTCCGCCCTCACAAAATTCAGCCGCCGACACCGAAGAGGAAAGTCCTTTTTGAAACGTGGGGCGATTCAAGCAATCAGATGTTGACCAGCTTTTAGTTGACTGCCATCGCCTATGCTGTATCTGCATCGGTTCTGCGGGACAAAGATTGAAACCGACCAGATGGACCCAGGGCGGCTTGTGGCCGGGTTCTGACGATATTTCCAACGCCATCGCGGTGTGCTTTGAATAAGAAGCATGTAACAAATCAGAGGTAGGCGTGCGGCGCACTCCCATAAAAGGAACAAATCAGGTCCCATTGTGGCTTCGCGGGCAAAGCATTCGAGCGACGGAACAGGATATTCTGATATCAGATGGCACTTGCCAATACTTACGTTCAGGTCTACGGGAAACTCGGAGATGTTTTCCAACATCTAGCGCAGGCACAGGCTCCAGGCAAATTCACTGTGCAATATCTGAAGGACTTAGGCTTCGCGTCTACGAACTTTCGCGCCGTAATCCCGCTGCTAAAGGCGCTTGGTTTTCTGTCGGATGAAGGAGCGCCTACCTCACGCTATGCGGAATACAGGAATCCTGCTCTATCAAGGCAAGTAATGGGCGTGGCACTTCGTGATGCTTATGGCGACCTCTTCACCATTCGGGCAAACCCGACACCAGCAGATCGCAAACTAATCGAAGGAAAGTTTCGAAGTGCTCACAACGTTTCTCCCAATGTAGCCAAACTAATGGCAGCAACGTTTTACGCCCTTCTGGACCTTGCTGACCTGACGCCTGCTTCAACGCCCCAGCCTCCCGCTGAGGAGAAACCCTTGGAAACGCCGCCGCCTCCTCCGCAGAAGCCAGAGGTGAAGAATCAGGCGCATCCTCCGCATTCGAACTCAACTCTTCACTACAACATCCAAATTCACTTACCAGCCACGAAGGACGTGGAAGTGTTCAACGCCATCTTCAAATCGTTGAAGGAGCATCTTCTTGAGTAGTCAACACAAGGACCTCCGCGACTACCTTTTTCGTGGGCTCATGTTCGAGGCGGAAGCGGTCAGATTCCAATCCGCAGGCATTCAGGTCGGTGCCGACACGAGCCAAGCTGAAGAGCGTTTATTATCTGAGGCGCTCTCGCCATTCAATGTATCGACCCGCAACAACGCCTTGGAGATGGCACGCCTCTATGCGGTGCTGCACTGCTTTGAGAACGAGATTAGGGAATTGATTAGAGAAACCCTGCAAGAAAAAGAGGGGCTCGACTGGGCTGAAAAACTCCCGGCGAAGGTGAAGGAATTCGCCACAACTCGACAGAAGACAGCATTTAGCGATTCATGGTTAGAAGGTGAGAAGTCAGACCTTTTGGGATTTGTCGATTTTGGCCAACTCGCGTCGATCATTATCGAGAAATGGGCTCATTTCGAAAGCATAGTGCCGTCGCAACACTGGCTGAAGCAACGAATGGACGAACTTGAAAAGGTTAGAAATTTCATAGCCCATAACCGTATGCTCCTCCCTACTGAGTTTCAGAGGGTCTACCTTTATGTCGCCGACTGGAATAAAGCCGTCGGCTTGTAGTGAAGGGCTCGAATCGCGATGCGAATACAATCCGGCGAGTGCCGGTAAGCACTCGGAGCTGGCTCCTGCCCATCTTTGGCGTCACACCGTGGAATGTTGCGAAAATCCGCTAACGATTCATCGAGAGCATCATTTCCTACCCTTGTCCGCCCCATGACGCCGCCGCAGCCAAAAAACAGCAGAATTCCGCTTATCAAATCTCATTCGCCTACCCTTGTCTCACCCATCTCGGATGAAGCCCCTAACACTTAAGCAACCGTTGGAAGACCCCATTGACTAGCTCGGCCTCTCGCGCCCGACCGACGATTGTGTATTCCGCCGTCGTGCTGACTGCTACGTGCCCCACCAGCTTGCTGGTCTCGATGCTGCTGGCTCCAGACTGCTGCAATAAACTCGCATGGAGCCTTCGGAAACAGTGCCAGCCGGTTCCGACAGGCAGACCAAGCCCCCGCAGTGCTGGCCGCAACTTCTCACGTAGCACGTTCCGTTCGTCGATAGGCTGGTTACCACCGAAAATGAAACAGTCTTGTTCTAGGACCAGCCCCCGCAGTTCTTCCGCAAGCGGACCGATCCACCGTGGTCGTAACGATGTTGGCGTTTTCGGCGTGTCCATGTCCCCTCGATACCAGCGACGCTTCACTGTGACTGTCTGTCTCTGCCAATCCACATCCGACCATCTCAAGGCGATCGCCTCACCGACGCGCAAGCCCGTGACCGCAAGCAACCGCACCAGCATGCCAGTATTGGCGTCCAGAGACGCTACAAGCGACCGCCACTGCTCGGCAGACGGAATGGACCTTGGCGTTTTTCTCTGTCTTCTTGGGCAGCGTAATGCCGAGTGCTGCGTTATGGTCGAGAGCGTGCCATTCCACTGCCGCGCCCAGAACGGTGGACAGCACGGTGAGGATGCCACGTCGAGACCACCACGACAGGCTCGACTTAGTCGCTAAGAACTCTTCAATCCGCAGTCGGTTGATTTGTTCAAGTTCGTAATCGCCGAAGCCGGGTATGAGGTGGTGCTCTAGGTGCTGTTGATATAGGGCTTGCGTGCTGGCCTTCAGTGAAGAAAGACGCAGTTCCCGGAAACTCGCAACTAGGGCGCTGAACTTCATACCGCCGCTATCGTGCAACTCGCCTTTGTTGACCTTCGCCAGCAGTTCGAGCCTTTTCTTGTTCGCCTGCTTTCGTGTCGTCTCGTCGCGAAATCCAAGGTCGAAGTTTCGGCGTCGTAGGCCCGTTGGTGTCGGCACGAACAACCGGAGACGCCAGTAGGGGCGAGGCACATCTTTGCGAAGTTCGATCTTGGGTTGCTGATTTTTCATGCCAGCGAGTATGAACCGGCAAAAATCAGGAATCAAGAGCCATTTTGGTCCGCCGGTGGTCCGCAGACCGTCGATGGGCAACGACGATTCCCTGTAAGTTATGGTGCGGTCGAGAGGACTTGAACCTCCACGAGATTGCTCCCGCTAGCACCTCAAGCTAGTGCGTCTGCCAATTCCGCCACGACCGCGTTCGAGAAAGCTTGCTACTTCTTGGCCGGCGCAGGCACCTGCTGGACCGGGGCAACGGGCGCCTTGTTTTGCGGCGCCGCGGGATTTTTTGCGGGAGCAGACTTCGCCGGAGCCTTTACCCGCTCCAACACGCTGCCCGACGATGCCGCGCCACGCGTCGCCAGGATTGCGAGCGAAAGCGACGTCAACATGAACAGCGCCGCCGCTAGCGTGGTCGCCTTGGAAAGCAACGTCGCCGATCCCCGCGGACCGAACGCCGTCTGCGACCCCATGCCACCGAATGCTCCGGCCAGATCCGCCGCCTTCCCGCTCTGCAGCAGCACCACCACGATCAAAAAGAAACAGACGATGACGTGGATGATGGTGATAATAATGGTCATACGAATCCTTGAAAGCGGTCCGACCCAAATGTTGATATGGAAACCGTACGCGACTTCGCCTTCAAGTATAAACTAAAGACAGTGGTATTTGCTGAATGGAAAAGGACCCTTCGGAAAGGCGTCCCTTTACTGGTGCTTTCCGCAGCGTTCGCGGCGCCCCCTGCGCCCACCGCCCCGCCTGCCCCGGACCCTTTGCAGACCCTTCTCTCAGGCAACTATTCGCGCGAAACTGGTCCCCGCACCCGCGCTACCATCCTCGATTGGAACATCGATCGCGGCAAGCACCTGGACGATATCGAAGGCCAGATGCGCCAGTTGAATCCAGATCTGTGCATCTTCCAGGAAGTGGATCTCGATGCGCGCCGCAGCGGCGGAATCGACGTGGCCAAGAAGCTGGCCGAAGAGTTTCACATGAACTACGTCTTCGCGCCCGAATTTGAAGAACTCAGCCAAGGCACCGCGGAGCGCCCGGCCTATCACGGCCAAGCGCTGCTCACGAAACTCCCCATCCGCTCCTCACGCATGCTGCGGTTTACCCATCAGTCGGGGTTCTGGAAGCCGCGCCGGCTGCTGAAGTCATCGATGCCGCTGTGGCAACGGCGCGAGGGCGGCCGTGTCGCGCTGATCACGGAACTCGACAATGGCGGCAAGCCGCTGGTGGTCTACAACCTCCACCTGGAAAGCCGCGGCAAGGATCAGTTGCGATTGGCGCAGCTCAACGAAGTTTTGGATGACGCGAAGCGGTATCCTCCGGATACTTCCGTGATCATCGCGGGCGATCTGAATACCAAGACCGCTCACTCGGCGCTGATGCCCCGTCTGCGCGAGGCCGGTTATCGCAGCGCATTTGGCGACCGGCGCATCCGGACCCATCTGGTCATTGGCGCGCTCGACTGGGTTTTCGTGCGCGGCCCCATCCAATGCGATCGTGCAGACGTGCTGCGGGGCATAGATGGCTCGGACCACTTTCCGGTTACCGTGGCTGTCCGCTTCTAGGCCGCCGCGCGTCTAATTAGTAGAGGTGTTAATGCATCGCGCATTGTTGTTCGCGCTAGCCGCGGCTGGATCCATCGGGGCAGCTACGCCGGCCACTCCCCCAAATCCGGACCAAATCATTCGTAAGTCGGTCGACGCCATCAAATCGGACTGGGAGCAGGCTCCGAAATATTCCTACCTGGAACGCGACCTGGAAAGTAAGGGGCATTCTCCGCAGATGGCCAAAACTTACCGCGTTCTGATGATTGACGGATCTTCTTATAACCTTGTTACAGCTATCAACGACCTGCCGCTCGTTCCCGGTGACCAGGCCGAGGAACAACGCAAACTCCAAAGAGAAATCAAAAAGAGGCAGAATGAGTCCGATCGCGAACGTCAAAAACGGATCGCAAAGTACGACCGGGAGCGCATGCACGACCACGAGATGCTCCAGGAAATGGTGGATGCTTTTCAATTTCATCTGACCGGCGAAGCCCAAATTAATGGGCGACCCTGCTGGATCCTCGACGCCGAGCCGAAGCCCGGATACCAGGCCACCAACCGCGAAGGCCGGGTCCTCAAAGGGATGAAGGGCCGGCTTTGGATCGACAAAACCACCAACCAATGGGTGAAGGTCCACGCCGAGGTCGTCAAACCGGTAAGCTTTTACGGATTCCTGGCCAAGGTCGGGCCGGGAACCGAGTTTGATCTGGAACAGGCGCCCGTGATGGACAACGTTTGGATGCCGACTCGCTTCGAAGTGCGAGTGAATTCAACCGCGCTCGGGTTCTTCAACGAAAACTCGACGGATTACGAGACCTATCGAGACTACCAACCAATGCCGCAGGCCTCGGCACTGCTACAATCCGGGAAGTAGGAGTCATCCACTAAGGACAGATCATGCCAACGGCAACTGAGACAGCGACGGCCATCAGCCCGATTGCGAAAGAGAACGCGGCCCCCGAAGCTCAACCCATTCTCGACAAGCTCACCCACGTATTCGGTAAGGTGCCGGCATTTTTCGGCACCATGGCGCGAGTTCCCGAAGCTTTTGCGGCGTTTATGCCGTTCTACAGCGCGGTGATCGAGCATGGAACCGTGGAACGAAAATATAAAGAGCTGGCCTACTTGAAAGCGTCGCTGATCAACGGCTGCGAGTACTGCTTTCGAGCGCACTCGGCATCGGGAAAGAAAAATGGCGTCACCGATGCGCAAATCCAGGGGTTGGCTTTCTTTCATCGCAGTCCTGCATTCGATGCCCAGGAAAAGGCCGTGCTGCTGTATGCGGATCGCGTGACGCGCGGCGCAGCGGGCATCCGTCCCAGCGCGCTGAATGAGCTGAAGCAGTATTTCAACGAAGATCAGATCGTCGAGTTGACGCTCGTGATCTCGATGGCGAACTTCACCAATCGCTTCAACGACGCGGTGCTCAACACGCCCGACATCGGATAACTTCCGACCACAAACAGTACCTTCGTCGCATCACCTTAGTACAAAGGTGGATAAGAGATACTAAGACTACACATAGGTTGTCCACCCGATTGGGACGGAGTGTGTCTGCCCGTTAGAATGCATTAGGATCATGAACCCCGGCACGGTCTCCACCAAATTCAATCAGACTCAATACTCCGAAGTGGAGGCTGCTCGGGAGCTAGGAGTCACGGTCGATCAACTGCGCACTTTGATTCGCAGCCATATTGCGCAAACCGATGAAGACCTGAACCATATCGCGGTGGCGAGCTTTCATCCCTCGGATCTTTTGGTTCTCAAGATCCTAGCCGGGCAAAAAGGCACTCTCGCGTCGAAGGATTCCGCGTAGTAGGTGAGTTCGGACTTCATTGCCCAGTTGTGGCCGTGCCAGTAACGTTACCCAACAAAATCTCCAACGCCGCAAGCCGGTCTTCGAGCGAGCGAATCTTTATGGCTTGCTTTTGCACCTCGTTCAGCAGCATGGGAGCGAGCAGCTGATACTTCACCGTTAATATCTGACCGTCGTTGCCGTACGCCACCATTTCGGGATAGACCTTGGCCACCTCTTCAGCGATCAGGCCGTATTGCAGCAGATGGGATCCATCATCGTACTCGGGCTTGTAAAAGAAGTTCACCGGACGCAGCTCGAGAAGCTTACTGCTGATGTCGCCCATGTCGGTGATTTGCTCTTTGAAGCGCCCGGAGGAGAGCACGGTACCTAGCTGACCATTGCACCATTGCTATCGATCATCACCTCAACGCCGCTAGAGACGCTGGCGCCGGAAATGCCCGCGATGTAGGTGCCGCCGGTCTGAAGGCCTTGCTGCCCGATCTGAATGGTGCCGCTGGTGTCGTTGGTGGTGCCCTCACTGCCAATGTAGATGCTCTTGCTGTTCGCAGGCGGGGCGTTGCCTCCCGCTGCATACCCAACTGCGATGTTGCTGCTTCCGCCAGTGTTGCTCTCGAGCGCATTAGCGCCGAAGGCCGTGTTGAGTTGGCCGAAGGTGTTGTTCGACATGGCATAGATACCACTGGCCGTGTTAACACTTCCGGTGGTGTTGGCCGACAAGGCCCTGAAACCACTCGCCGTATTCATGTTCCCAGACGTGTTGTTTCCCATTGCGGAAGCGCCGCTAGCCACATTTTGAGTCCCAGATGTGTTGTCCTGCAGCGCGCCGACGCCGGCGGCTATGTTTTGGCTCCCAGTGGTGTTGTCCCCGAGCGCGTCGACACCGGCGGCGGTGTCGTCGACGCCGGTACTCGCCGCCAAAGCTCCCATCCCGACGGCGGTGTTACCGTTCAGATCAGTCGGCGCGGCGAAGAAACCGTTCATGTCGATGATTACATCCGTGGTCGCAGGACCGTAATTGTACAAGCTCACTCCGCCCGAGGTTGCGCCTGCCGAAACGATGGCCGCGTTGGCCACGATTAAGCCCTGCGAATCGTTCAATGTCGAGACCACGGGCCGTGTGGCGCCAGCCGGCCAGACCGTGACATAGTTGACCGCACCGGCCGCATGGGGGACAACCGTGACATTAAACGAGTAAGCCTGGGCGATGGTGGGAATCACACCGCAGGGGGCGGGCTCGGTGGTGGCCTGTTCGGTCGTGGACTGCAGGGGAAACGTTGCAGTTTGCCCGGCCATTAGGGACGGCCCCGCAAAAGGGTCCTCTCCGATAAATCCAACGGCGGCGCCTCGCGTGTCTACCAATCGGCAGGGCGTCATCGCCACGAAAGTGAGAGCTTCTGTCGAGACGGCGTTTGGAGAAAGCTGGAATTGCGGCGCGGGATTTTGCGGCACGGCTCGCGCGGCGGCTTCTCTCTCCGCTTGGTTTGGTTGCCAATACAACGGAGTGGACCAGTTTTTCAGTGGAATTACATTATCCGGCATCCTCTGCGCAGCCAAAATCGCGGGAAGAAAAACCAGAAGGAAAATGGCACGGCCTGAATATTTCGAAAAGATCACCTGAATTCGCATGGTTTAGGGAGTTTATCGGACGGCTCAAATCCTGTCAACTCGCAAATGTACCAAGATATTTCGCGCCAGATTGGCGAGCCATCATCGGCGCTTCCGCACTGCTACCATTTCCTGGTATGGCAAAGCTTGGATTTCTTGGACTGGGTCTCATGGGTTATCCGATGGCGCGGAATCTGGCGCGAGCCGGCCATCAGTTGGCCGTTTGGTCGAACACCGCGAGCAAAGCGAAGCAGCTCGCCTCCGAAGAAAACGCCGTCGCCTGCGATACTCCCGCACACGTGGCTGAGCAGGCCGACTATGTTTTCGCCTGCGTCGGCAACACCGAGATGTCGGAGGAGGTGATGACTGGCGCGAATGGCGTCATTGAGGGCGCGAAGCCTGGAACCGTCGTCGCCGATGCCAGTACGGTCTCGCCCACCGCCAGCCGCGGGATTGGCAAGAATCTTTCCGCCAAGGGGATCCACTTCCTGGATGCGCCTTGCACCGGCTCCACTCCAGGCGCCATCAACGCCGCGCTCACTTTCATGATTGGCGGCGATCAGCGCGTGTTCGAGCGGACGAAGCCGTATCTGGAAGTCATGGGCAAGCAATTTTATTACTGCGGCGGCCCCGGTATGGGCCTGCAGGCCAAGCTCACGCAGAACCTGATTCTCGCTAACCTCATGCAAGCATTCAATGAAGGCTTGGTCCTGAGCACCAAGGCAGGCATCGCGCCCGATTTGATGCTGGAGATCCTGAACAATAGCGCCGCCAAGTCGGGGCTGATCGCCTTCAAGGCCCCTTTCGTTTTCCGGAGGGACTTCACAACCAACTTTTCCACAAAATGGATGCACAAGGACATCGGCCTGGCGCTCGGATCGGCCCAGGAATTGGGTCTTCCCATGCCCATGACCAGCCTCACCGAACAGGTCTTCCAGGCTGCAATTGCAGAGGGTTACGGGGAGGATGACCTGTGTTCGACCATCCGGGTTATGGAGCGCTGGGCTGGCATCGAGGTCAAGGGAAAGTAGAAAAATACAAAAAACTGTTGCGTTCCGCAAAATCATATACTAGTATTGGAATTAAGCCGGGGAGGCAACTCCCACCAAAGCGAGACTAACCTCATTAAAGACCCCTGAAGCAACCCTCTCCGGCGCCCGAAAGGGTCTGGGTCTTCAAAACAAACTTGAGTTTGGCGTTACAGGTTTGAAGTTACAGGTTTAAAGTTATAATGGAGCGATTGAAGACGCTCACCCTCCTTGGGTCCACTGGGTCCATTGGTGTCAGCACCTTGGATGTAGTCGGACGGCATCCGGAACTGTATCGCGTTCGCGCCCTGGTCGCGGGTACGAACGTAGATCTGTTGGTCCAGCAAATTCAAAGGTTTCGGCCACAAATCGTTGTGACCGCAACTAACCATGCCCACGAGAATCTAATTGCTAGGCTTAGGGACTCGGGATTGTCCCGCGAGGTATGGCCGGACCTAAACTGGGGCGCGAAAGCGCGGGTGGATGCCGCAATCGATTCCGAAGTGGATTTCGTGATGTCTGCCATCGTCGGCGTGGCTGGCCTGGAAGCCACCTATGAGGCGATCCGGCGAGGCAAACGTGTCGGTTTAGCCAATAAGGAGGTACTCGTGGCCAGCGGCCAATTGGTGATCGACGCCGCAAGAGCGTCTGGCACCGAGTTGATCCCTGTGGATAGCGAGCACAATGGCGCCCACCAATGCCTGCGGGCCGGCAAGCGCAGTGAAGTAGCGAAGCTGATCCTAACGGCCTCTGGCGGTCCATTTCGCGAGACCCCGGCCGATAAATTAGCAGGCGTTACGCCGGCCGATGCCCTAAATCATCCGACCTGGAAAATGGGGCGGCGGATCACGATCGATTCGGCCACGCTCATGAACAAAGGCTTTGAGGTGATTGAGGCGTGCTGGTTGTTTGGCTTTTCTGCCGATGAGGTTGATGTTGTGATTCATCCGCAATCTTCGGTGCATGCCATGGTCGAATATACCGACGGAAGCGTGATCGCCCAGATCTCGGCCACCGACATGCGAATGCCAATTCAATATGCGCTCACCTATCCGGCGAGAGACCCGGCGCCAGTGCCGCGGATCGACTGGACGGAAGCGCGAAGCTGGACCTTCTCGAAGCCTGACCAGAAGAAATTTCCGGCGCTGCGGCTGGCCTATGAAGCGCTGCGGGCGGGCGGATCGGCTGCATGTACACTGAATGCCGCCGACGAAATCGCGGTCGAGGCCTTTCTCGCGGGACAGATCGCCTTCCCTTCCATCCCCGCGATAGTAGAAGAGACGCTCGGCCGCGTACCGGTCCGCCAAGCCGCATCCGTCCAAGAGATACTGGACATTGATGAACAATCGCGTGCCACCGCTCGTATGATTGTGCGTGAACGCGCCGGGAACATTCCGCAACGGCGGCAGCCGGTTGGAGCCTAGATTTTTATGAGCTTCGTCATTTTGCAAAACCTTTGGTGGTTTCTAGTCATGATCGGGATCATGATCCTGATTCATGAGCTGGGTCATTACTGGGCGGCGCGATTCTTCGATGTCAAGGTGGACACCTTCAGCTTCGGATTCGGTCCCCGCCTGTTTGGGTTCAAGAAAGGCGAGACGGACTTTCGCTTTTCGGCCATTCTTCTGGGCGGTTACGTGAAGATGGCGGGCGAACAAGCCGGCGACGAACACTCGAATGATCCACGCAGCTTCTCGAACAAGCCCCGCTGGCAGCGTGTGATCATTTTGTTTGCGGGCCCGGCTATGAACATCATTCTCGCGGTAGCCGTACTCACTGGCCTGTTCATGGTTCGCTTCCCCAAGATCCCCACCGCGCCCTCTCCGGAAATCGGCTACATCGTGCCCGACAGCGCCGCCTCTAAGGCAGGACTCCATGAAGGCGACCGCATCGTTCAAATCGGCGACACCACCAACCCGAACTGGGAAGACATCAATATGAAGGAAGTCGCCAGCGCCGGACATCCTTTGAGCGTATGGATTACCCGGAATGGCGAGCGCAAGCTGGTTCAAGTGACTCCGGCGCTCGATCCGAAAACCGGCGCGGGATTCGCGGGCTGGGGTGAGCAGAGCGATATCGAGATTGCAAGCACGCTCGCAAACTCGCCCGCGGCCAAGGCTGGTTTACAACCGGGCGATATCATCCTCAGCGTCGATGGACAAGCGATTCATTCCACTCCCAAGGTTCACGACATAATTAACAGCAACGGCGGCAAGCCGGTGGAAGTCGGGTATTCGCGGAACGGAAAATTGGCGACCGCGAATCTTACTCCAACCACGTCGGAGACCGATGGCGCAAAGGAATGGATGATCGGTGTGCGTCTGGAGCCTCACGTCGTCTTTGTGAGCTTGCCGTTTCCGGAAGCGCTGGCCGAATCCGCGCGGCAAAACGCCAAGAACGCGACCTTCATCTATTCGTTGCTGCGCGGCATCGCCGAGCGGCGGATGTCTCCAAAGGCAATCGCGGGTCCCGTTCGCATTGTGCAGATGTCCGGTGAGGAAGCTCGCGAAGGACCCATGGCTTATTTCTGGCTCATGGCCGGCCTTAGCTTGAATCTCGCGGTGGTCAATCTGCTTCCCATTCCCATCCTGGACGGCGCCGCGATCTTCATGCTGATCGTGGAGATGTTCATGCGGCGCGATCTGAGCCTGCGGGTGAAGGAAACCGCGTTTCGACTAGGGTTCGTGTTCCTGATGGCTGTAGTCGCGTTCGTGCTCTACAACGACATTTCTAAACTTGCGGGCTAACTAAAGCTCCGGCGCTAGCTGATTCGCCGTTACGAACACCGGCTGGATATCTACCGGAATGCTTTCCAGCCCGCTGAGCGCCTTTTGCATATTCGGGCGGATCACGCCCAACTGCTCCAACATCTGCTTCGCGTGCGCGTAGTCCCCCGTGGCTTCGATCGTCAGCAGTTCGTGATCCAGATCGCGAACCGCTTCGTGGATCTTGCCGAAATTCACTTCGAACGTGCCGTCGGGACGCGCGACGAATCCGCCTTTGTCGGTTAGATAGTTCACCTGCATCGCCATCCCCTTGCCGTGCGCGTCGTTCAAGCCAAAGCGCAAGGTGCGGAATGTGGACGCGAGAAACGTGGTGTACAACTGGCGCTCTTTGTCCGGGCCGCCTTCGATCAATTTCTTGTCGTAAAGATGTTGCAGCATGAACAGCCCGGTTACATCGGCCTTAGCCTCTTCGATGGCGCTGTAAAGCTCTTTCAGCTCCTGGCGGGGCGAGGTCGCGCGGCCGCCGACGCTGATCTGATGCGGCCCGATCCCGTGGCTCAGCTCGTGCGCCAGAATATGTGCGAAGAACGAATCGAAGCTAAGATCCTTCTGGCTCGCCTGGGGGAGCACGCGCTTGGCGATAGGCTCCAAGGTGGAATGAAACTTGGCCTCCTGGACATTCTTCAGCATCACGCGCTTGCTGCCCTTCAGCGTCACCACTCGCTCGTCATTGGGCAGATTGTAAGCCGCGGTCTGGACACCATGCGCGGCGTCGCCAGCGTCGAAAATCTCGTTGACCACGCGAATGGGGGAACTGGCTCCAAGCTTCGGATTCCGATACTTCGGATCGATCGGCAGGTTGTTTTCCACTTCCTGCAAATGATCGGCGAAGAATTTCAGCTTGGCTGTTTCGGCGTCGTCGCGAAGATTGACATAGACCTCGAACGAGGCCTTATAGCCGAAAATATCGTCGTTGTAGGTCTCATAGGGACCGATGGTGATGTCGATCGGGGCGTCCAGATCCATCCATGCAATGTCGCTCTCGTAATAATCGTTGGAGCGGAACGCGGCCGCTCGCGTGGTCAAGAACTTCTTGAGCGTCGCGTTGTCCGTCAGCCCGGCCGCTTGCTCGAGCAGCTGCGCCGATTTCTCAAGATCCGCGCGGTACTCCTGGCTGTAAGGGACCGCGAGCAGCTTGCGGTTTGCATCGCGGTGAATCACCGTGAAGAAGCCCTCGGCCTGCTCGCGCTCTGCCTTTGAAAGCGGCTTGACCCAGGCTTCGAACTCTTCGCGAGTCATGTCTTCGGGATAGAAATTCGAGCCGGGTAGCTTATGCGCCGGAACATCGGACAGAAACGCGGCATGGCCATCAATGTCGGACCAAGGCGCTTTATTGAACCAGAAGTAATCGAGGCGGGCTTTTCCAAGAGCAGTGCTGTCGCGGCGGAGCTTGGCATACAGCGCATGGTTTCCACTCCACAGTTGGGTGAGGAAAATGTCGTTCAGTACGCGCGCGGCTTCGATCAATTTCGGGAGCGCCCGACGATCGGCAGCGGAAAGTTTGGACACATCCACCCGAAGCTCCGTCGGCTTAAAGCGCGCGATCATTTTCTGGAGTTGCGCAAGATCGGGGATAGCGGCAGTGGCTGCAAGCATGGGAATGAGGAGAAGCAATTTCTTCATTGCTGACCGTCATCCTAGCATGCGTTCACACGAGTGTGAACGCAGCCCGCAGGAGAGCGTGCGCCACCTAGATCGGCAGCATGTCGAGAGCGGCCTGCAACTCGCTGCGCGCATGCTGATCGCCCGTGCGCGCAGTCACTTCAATGCCCTTTTCATAAAGCTCGCGCGCCTGTTCGACGTCGCCCATTTTCTCCAGTACCTGGCCGCCGTGAAAATAGGCGGCGGCGTAATTCGGATTATGTTCCAGCAATGCGCGGAATTCGGATACGGCGCTTGCGAGTTCACCGCTTTTCACAAATTCCATCGCCAGACCGTATCGCGCGAAGGCATCCGCCGGATTCTGCGCCACCATCGCTCTGAGAACTTCAAATCGATTTGTCGACATATGACTTTCCTTGGTTACCTACGTGCTACTATACCGGGCAATGGCGTGCCCGTATTTTTACCCCGTGGCGCGATTCGAAACCAGCCCTTGGAGCGTGCCGCCGCGGCTGCCTCTGGGTGATGCTTTTTCAGGCGAGTGCCGCGCGCCCGGAAATTCCGCGCAGCCGGACGAAACGCGCGCCCGGGAGATCTGCAATTTCGGCTATGGACGCGGCCGTTGCGAACAATTTCCGCCGGCATCCACGGCCGACGCAATTCGTTTCCACGTCGCCAAAGACGCCGGTGAATTGATCGAGATCCAATATGTTTTCGAAAAGGACTGTTGGCCGGGCGAGCATGGAACCGTTCACTCGAGCGTGAATGCGGTCTTGCGCCGACAAGCCGAAGCATTCCTCGAAAGCTATTTGAAGAGGCGAAGCGAAACGTGAGTTCAGAATCAGCCGGGCGTTTCGTTCGGGAATCCATCTCCGAGTATTCCGAATTCGCGCTGCCCACTGACGCCAATACGCTCGGCAACGTCCTGGGTGGAAAGGTGATGCACTTAGTGGATCTGGCGGCTGCGCTGGCTGCGGTGCGGCATGCCCGCTGCCCCGTGGTCACCGCCTCCGTAGATCAAATGAGTTTCCTGCATCCCGTGCACATCGGACAACTCATCGTGCTGCGGTCGAGCGTCAATCGCGTGTTTCGAACTTCTATGGAGGTCGGCGTACGCGTGGAGGTGGAAAACTTGCTCACCGGACACATCCAGCACACGTCTTCTGCCTATCTGACGTTCGTCGCGATTGACAAGAGTGGAGAGCGCATCCCGATTCCGCCCGTGATCCCCGAAACCAAGGACGAGAAGCGCCGGTTTGTGGAAGCCGAGCAGCGCCGCGAGTATCGTTTGGCGATGCGTGAAAAGGCTCTGCAAAAAATCGACTAAGGCGATCGACTGACCGGGTCAGTCGACCGATTCCGCTTTGTACATGTACTTGATGTTCGGTTTGAAGATCAGTAGATTGGGATGGCCTTCGCGATTTACCTTCAGGCAGGTCTTGTCGTACCACTCGATCACGCCTTCGAGCGTCTCCCCGTCCTTCATGACAAATACCATCGGCGTCTTGGCCTGCATTTGTTTCATGTAATAGAAATTCTCGGCGTTGGTTTGGTCCGGAGGAGCGACTTTCTTCTGGTGGTTGTTGGTGGGACGGCGATTCATTTGATCTTTCACTTCGTTCAACGACGGACGTATTAACTTACGGTTCCCGGACTCCACGGCACGCTCCATAGTTCGAGTAGATCCATTCAGGCCCGATCATATAGAGAACTGGGGGCCGTTCGGAGGATTAGAAGCTCAGCTAAGAACATTGAACCATACTGCCCGAGCCTCTGCAATAAGAGAGGCTCTGCAATAAGAGGACGCAGCCGCGAGCCGCGGGTTTCACGCCGAGCGCGCTGCGCGTTACCCGGCCAACCCGCGTAGTTCGACCACCAACGCGTCGAGCGCGATGCTCTTCTGAATATTGCGGCGTACCAGCTCCGACAACTCGTCGGCGCGCTCCACTGCGGTTCGGATCCAACGGAACGAAACGCGGCCCGCGAGCGCCTCCAACTCGCGGCGAATATCGGCATTGCGTATCTCGACATTACGGACTTCCGGCCCCTCGGACAGCAGCAGCACATCCTCCAACAAAACGTAAAGGATTTTCAAGAGCGCATCCAATTTCTCAAGCTTGCGCGGCGCCATGGCTTCGGCATACTTCGCCCATTCGGCGAATGGTGCGCGCCCAGCGGCCACTTCGAGCAGCTTCAACATGGCCGTTCGGCGCTCGTCATAAACCTCTAGATCCATCGAAACCGCCAGCCCCGGGCTGCCGGCTGCGAGCGCGATCCTTCGCTCCACGTCCTCGAGACCGCGAGCGGCGGCGAAGGCCTTCATCTCCGCGCTCGACAATGGCGCCAGATGGAACGAAACAGCTCGGGAGCGGATGGTCGGCAACAGGTCGTAAGGATTCTCGGCTGCCAGCAGCAGGACCAGATGGTCCGGCGGCTCTTCCAAAATCTTGAGCAGCGAGTTGGCCGCCTGCTCGTTGGCGCGATCGATGTGGTCGATCAGGAAGACGCGGCGCGATCCGTGCAAGGGCTTGAATTGCGCGCGTTCCTTGAGCAGTCGCATTTGCTCGATGGAAATCTGCCGAAGCGGCCCGTCTGGTGTAAACGTCAGGAAGTCCGAATGAGTCGCGAACAGCAGCGGATCTTCGTTGCGCTTGTCAGCGGGCCATTTTTCACGCTCCGCGATCACTTCCGTGTTGGCCTCAAGACTGAGGTCATCCCGTTCGATCTTCTCCGCGCCACCAATCAGGGCCGCCGCGAAGCGACGAGCAAGCGTGGCCTTGCCCACGCCCTCCGGACCATCCAGCAGAATGGTCTGGGGAATTCTCTCTTGCCGCGTCATTGCGAACAGAGTCTCGGCGAGCTTTGCGTTCCCGTGGAAGTTTTCGAATGACAATTCTTCAGTGTGCCACATAGGGTTCGTCTCCATGTGAGTTACAATCGCGATTGAAGGAAGCAAAACCACGGCATTGAAATCTGGGCAGCCGGTAAGACTCGGAATCGATTTTGGCACCACTCGCACAGTGGTGGCGGCAGTGGATCGCGGGAATTATCCGCTGCTTTCGTTTGAAACTCCCGAGGGCGCGCACGCCGACTGGTTTCCATCGCTGGTCGCGGTGCGCGGATCCGAGCGACGGTATGGCTGGCAAGCTTGGGCGTCCCAGCAGGATCCCGATTGGACTGTTATCCGATCGATCAAACGCGTCCTGGAAGATGCGGGTCCCAATACAATTCTGGAGTTAGCCGATCAGCAGGTACCTCTGATTCAAGTGCTGCGGGAGATGGCCTCTGCGCTGCGAGCACTGCTGCCGCCCGAGAAGCTGGAAGTGATGCTGGGCGTGCCAGCGAACGCCAACAGCAACCAGCGCTTTCTTACTGTGGAGGCCTTTCGATCCGCCGGATGCGATGTGATCGGCCTGTTAAACGAGCCCTCTGCTGCGAGCGTCGAATTCGGCCACAAGACCAAAATCAACGGAGTGATCCTGGTGTACGACTTGGGCGGTGGAACCTTCGACGCATCGCTGGTCGAGGTCGGCGAAAAAACTCACCGGCCGCTGGCGACCGAAAGCATCGCGACTTTGGGTGGCGACGATTTCGATGAAATCCTGGCCGAGCTAGCTACCACGAGCGACGAACGCCATTCGCTGTCGCAGAGCGAGCATTTTCGCCTGCTGGAAGAGTGCCGTGTTCGCAAAGAAGCGCTAAGTCCAAACACCCGGCGCATCGTGATTGATCTGGCCAACGTGCGGGAAGGCTGGAGCACGGTGACGGTTCCAGTCGCTGATTATTACGAACGCTGCCGGCCTCTGGTGGACGAGACCTTGCACGTGGTGCAGGATCTGCTCGACGCGCACAGCGGTGCTGAAGCCGGCGCTGGAATTAGCGCACTCTACGTCACGGGCGGAGGGAGCGAACTGCCGATCGTCAGCCGCGTTTTGCGCGAGCAATTCGGCAAGCGCGTTCAGCGGTCGGTACACGCGCGATCGGCCACGGCGCTCGGGCTCGCCATTCAAGCCGATGCGCAAGCCGGGTACGTGCTGCGGGAGAAATTCACGCGGTATTTCGGCGTATGGCGCGAAGGCGATGCGGGACAACGGATTGTCTTTGATCCGCTGTTCCAAAAAGGCGCCGCTCTACCAGGCCCCGGCGAACGGCCGCTCGAAATCCGGCGGGATTACAAACCAGTGCACAACTTCGGCCACTTCCGCTATCTGGAGTGCAGCCATTTGGACGACGAAGGCCAGCCGCGCGGCGACGTCACCGTATGGGACGAAATTCAGTTTCCCTTCGATCCGGCTCTGCAGGATGCCGACAGCGCGACTGTGGAGCATTCGGCCGCCGTGCAATCGCAAGAGATCGAAGAGACGTACTCGATTGACGCGAGCGGCACCGTAACAATTACGATCGCGAACCTTTCGGCGGATTATCAGCGGATCTATAGCTTAGGCCGCTGGGCATCGAAGGATGCCGTGGTAACTCCCGCCAAGACGCGCATGCGCCATGCGAAAAGGAAGCAGGTCGAGGGCCGACGCCGTTGAGGGAGCTGCTTGATTTAATCCGGCGGCACACGGTTTACGACCTCGCGCAGCCTTACTTCGTCGGCATGCCGCATTTCCCGACGCATCCGCCTTATCTGTTCGGCCTGACGCGTAAACACGGCGACATGCTGTTCGAAGGCAACGTCAGCTCCTCGGCGGAGGCCATCGCGTTGGGCGGACACGTGGGCACGCACATCGATGCACTCTGCCACTATTCTTCGAACGGCAAATTGCACGGCGGAATTCAAGCCGCGGCGGTGCAGAGCTCCTACGGCGGATTCAGCGAACTCAGTGTCGACACCATCGCGCCTATCCTTCGGCGCGGCGTATTATTGGACATCGCCGCAGAAATGAATAAAGACGCGCTGCCGGCAGATTTTGCGATTACGCCGGATCATCTCGAGAAAGCTCTTACGACCGCGAAGACCGCTATCGAACCGGGCGACATCGTTCTGCTGCGGACAGGCTGGGCACGCTTTTTCCCCGACGCCGCGCGCTATGTAACCGGCGGGCAGGGCGGACACGCCGTGACTGGCCCAGGTCCTGAACTGGAAGCGGCGCGTTGGCTGAGCGAGCGCGGAGTCTTCGCGGCGGGCTCCGATACCATTGCGTTTGAGAAAGTGCCGGCCGCGAGCATGCCGGTACATGTGCACCTGCTGGTGGAAAGCGGCATCCACATTATCGAGGCGCTCAATCTGGAAGAGCTGTCGCGCAACCGGATCTTCGAATTCGTGTTCGTGGCCGCTCCGCTCAAAATTCGAGGCGGCACCGGGTCGCCGTTTCGTCCGATCGCATTGGCTTAATATTTATTGAGGAAAGCCGTCAACTCCGGCGCGAGCGTTTTGCGCGCGGAGATGCAGAGGTCGATTCCCTCGAGCGTCTGCGCGAGGGCTCGCGGCCCGCCGGTATAATCCTTCACGCGATCGCGAAAGAAGGAGTCCAGTTCGTCGCGGCGCTGCTCGTCGCAAAAGCTGGTCCCCACCGTAGGGAGCGTAGCGGCATAGTCTTCGCCGACCTCGCGCGGGAGACGCTTTAACAGCGTATCCAAATGCTGTTTTACGAAGGTGAACGGAACATCACGAGTCTCCGCATAAGCCAAAGGACCGAACAGCAGCGGATAGAACGATTCGCGCAGATCGAAATCCTTGGAAAGAAGCAGATCCAGCGACGCGGCCGCCAACTGGGGATCTCGGAACGAGCCCAATGCGCTCAACAACAGCTCGCGAAGCGTATGATCGCGCTCCTGAATGGCCGCCGTTTTCAGCAAATTGAACAGGTCGCGGCCGCCGAATTGAGCAGCCACTTCGAGCAATGGGCCCAACATCTCAGGACTGATGCTTTGCTTCTTGTTCAGCCAGCCGCGCGCCAACTTTCCGGCATCCTGGATCAGATCCTTCTGCTCTCCGACGCTGGCCACGAACGGAACCAGCTTCTGGCGAAGTAAGCGCGTATCGTCGCTATCGCCGGGCTTAGCCAGCCAGCCGAGGGCCGTGGCCCGCTCGCCAAATTCCTGGCGGATAAAGCGCGTTCCTTTGTCACGCAGATCGCCCGGAACGCTTTCAGTCTTCAACAGGCCGGCGATATTTGCCGCAGCCTGTACCACCTGCGGCGCGGGATCTTTGCTGAACTCCGGCACCAGCGCCAGCGCGACTCCCGCTGGGGTTTCGCCTGCGCCCACCAGCAAATCCACGTCACCAAGCACGCCGACACGTTCCGCCACGCTCAGGTGGGTGGCGCCATCAGCCAGCGCTTGCTTGAGGAGATCGCCTTGATATGCGACCTGATAGTAGCCCGCCTCCCCGTCGTTGGGCAGAAGCCACGATGGACAGGTCTGCGCTTCAGCCAGGTCCATGTCTGCCTTCGCTTCAGCCAGGACGGAGCACTGGTGATGCACTGCGCCGCCCGCTTCATACGCGACGCAGATCGGAATCTCCCAGGTCTGTGGCTTGGCCTGCGATCCGATGGGCGACGTACGTTTCTGCGTCAGCTCCAATGCCGGTTTGGTCCCGCATTTCAGGGCCACCGAAACCTCGGGAACGCCGGGCTGATCCAAGAAGCTGTTGAATACCGAAGCGACGTCTTTACCAGTGACGCTTTTGATGGCCGCTTCAAAATCGCCGGCGGTCGCATTCCCCCAGGCATGCTGCTTGAGGTAGAGCTGCACTCCGGAACGAAATTTCTCGGGGCCGATCCAGCGCTCGAACATCTCGATCACCGCGGCGCCCTTTTCATACGTGATCTCGTCGAAGGCGTTCGCGATGTCATCGTTGCTCTCGATCGGTTGCCGGATCGCGCGCGCCGAAGCGAGCTCATCCTGGCGCATGGCGCCGACCCGCGCGTTCACCGCCGCTATGTCCAAGTGCCATTCGGGCTGCCACTCGCCGGGTATTTTGCGTTCCATCCAAGTGGCGAAGGCTTCGTTCAACCAGGTGTCGTTCCACCATGCCGTGGTAACCAGGTCGCCAAACCATTGATGCGCCATTTCGTGCGCGACAGTGCCGGCTAGTTCGCGCTTGTGATTGATGGTCTCACGCGCCGGGTCGGCTAGCAGCGTGCTTTCGGCGTACGTGATCATTCCCGCGTTTTCCATGGCGAAATCGCTAATGGGCATGACCACAGAGTCCAGCTTCTCGTACGGGAACGGAATACCGAAATAATTTTCAAGCAATTTCAGCAATTGAGGAATTGCAGTGACCGCGTAAGCGGCTCCCGGGCCCTTGCCGCGGGGAACGATCACCCGCACGGGCGTCGCGCCGGCGTGTCCCGCATCCACGGCGTCGAAAGGCCCCACCGCGAATGCGACCAGATAGCTCGGCAGCGGAGGCGAAGCTTTGAATTGGACCTTCTTCATGCCGTTTGGCTCGCCCGATTCCGATTGCACCGGCGTATTCGACAGCGCCATGTCATCCTTCGGAACGTGTAGAGTCATTTGCCACGGCACCTTGAAACCAGGCTCATCGAAACAGGGGAACGCGCGGCGCGCGTCGATGGGCTCAAATTGGCTGTAAACGTACCAGTCGCGGTCTTCCTTCAACTGAAAAACTCCGGCGCTGCTATTGCGGCTGATCTTGCCCTGATAGACAACGTGCAGAGTGCCTTTGCCGGAAACCTCGCGATCGAAAGAGAAGCCTGTGAACTGATCGCCGCCGGACAGGGTTTTCGCGGGCAGCGCAGGGTTGCCGTCGGCGCGAAAACTCGCGTCGGAAATCGCGATACTAATCGCATTCAACCAAATAATCTTTGAGGGAGTCCGAACATCGACGTCAATATCGACGCTGCCACGGAAGGTGTCGCGGTCAGGCACGATAGTCAAATCCACCGCGTAGCGCAAGGGCAGAACCGAACCGTCGAGACGCAGCTTCGGCGGTTCCAGGGACGGCGCGCCAAGAATTGGCAAAGCGGCAAAGATCCAAACATGTGCGACAGAAATCTTCATAAGACTTAGGTACGAACTTCCACTGGGATTGCGGCGCGGGAGGCCACGGCTCGGCCGCAGAGGAAGACGACCGCTAGCGCGCCAAGGTAGAGCAATGCACCTACGAGCACGGTCGCACGCAGTCCGATGTAAATTGCCAGACAAATGGCAGCTACCGAACCCAACACGCTGGCCGCTGCGTTCAGTGCCCAGGCCCAGCGAACAGCCTGCGGGAATTGCTGCTCCAGCCGCGTGAGGCCGATGGGGAACGGAATGCCCATGAGAAAACCGGCCGGCGCAATCAGGCAGATTGTTACAAGGGCTTTGACGGGAAGCGGCCATCCGGCTCCGAACTCGCTGATCGGAGACGCGACAAATGCCAACATGGTGACGGCGACGGCGATCCCGATCAGCAGGAAGTGCACTTCAAGCTTGGGTATTAGGCGGCGGCTGTAATAGCTGCCCAGGCCGCTCGAAAGGAGCATCGAGAAGATGATTACCGTAAGCGCATAAGTGGGATGGCCTAGAAAGAGAATGAATTTTTGGATCAACGCCACTTGGATCAGAATGTAGCCCGCGCCAATGCACACGAAGTACAGCAGAAATCCTCGCACGCCTGGTTCGGCCGGGAGCCGTGTGCCCAGCAGCAAAGGTGGAAACGCCAGCACCACCGCAATTGCCAGCACACTGATTCCAAGCACCTCAAACAATAACGGCACGGCGCGATTGATTTTATAGTCAGCCGATTGCCCACCTTCCTTCAAGAATTGCAAGATATCGCGGGGCTGGACGGTGTAAAAGAAAAACGGCCGGTCATCGTCGACCGGCGCGATGTTGTAGCGGTAGTTCCGCCAAAATACGGCCGGGTCCGGGCTCTTCAGAAGTTCGCCAAACGCGTTGGATGGTACGTCGCCCGGCACGTAGAGCGAATGCAGCTTGGTCTGGCTCAACGCAGCTTTCACGCGGGTGACATCGGCATCCGTTAGCGGCTTGCGGAAGATGAGCACGGTATCCAGCGCTCCAAAAGCATCGATATTCTGCGCGCGATCGCGCAGCACCACCACGTGCTTCCAAGGTTCGGTCTCGTGAAGTTCTCCGAGCGCCGCAATGGCAAGCGAAAGCAACCGCAAAGATTCCCGCGGCGGCTCGAAACCCCAGCGAGTGAACACCATCAGTCCGTCGTCAGTGAGGTGATTCAGATAGTCGCGGAATGCGTCCGTCGTGTAGAGATTGTTTTCCGAAAGCGCGAACGCGCCAGCGGCCGTCGACGCCCATGTGTCCACCAATGTCGCTTGCAGCACTTGATACTTCTGGGGACTGCGCCGGACAAAACTGCGGCCATCTTCGACGAACAAGTGCACTTCAGGCCGAAAATAGAGGCGCCTGCTCAATTCCGGAAAGCGCTGCTGCATGATGGTGCGCGCGATGATCGGATTGATCTCGACTGCTGTGACGTCCTTGCTTCCGCCGGTGATGGCTCGCGCCACGTCCCAGCCTCCGCCCGGACCAATCACCAGCGTCTTCGCGCCGGGCCGCAGCATGTAGGGAAACCCCGGGCCTTCATGCAGCAGATTGGCCCGCTCGGCGGCGCTCAAATGGTCCAGATCGAAGCCGGGAATTCCAGTGGAAGCATCGGCGTCGATCACGATTTCCGGATCGTGCGTGCCCTTTGGATTCATCAGCGCGATGCGGGAAATCGGGTTCCAGCGCACGAAAGCCTCGGGTTCAATGCGATGACCTTTGGCGTATCGGACGTCGATCAAGTGGCTCTTCCCGTTGAAGGCCATCAGCGCAACGAACGCCAGCGCCAGCATAACGGCGCCCGCGCGCCCACGCGGCGTGCCCGCCAGGTTGTACCAGATGGCCGCCGACACCGCGAAGAGAACCGAAACCGCAATCACAGTGTTGGGCCCGCCAAAGTAGTCCAGAAACGGAACCAGCAGCAGGCAACCGGCGGCCGCGCCGACCAGATCGAAGAAATACATGCGATCCACGCGCCGGATCGCTTCCCCCACAGCGATGGAAACCACTGCGCCTGAGAAGAAGAAGGGAAGGGCGCCGGCAAAATACACTCCCGCCAGCGTGAGATTGCCGAACTCGCCGCTGCGCGTCAAAAGGTAGGCCAGCGAAGCCAGCACTGTCAGGCTGTTCAGAACCGCCAAAACTCCGAGTTGGTAGAAGATGTTTCCGCCGCGATCGGCCACCACATAGGAAAACAGGCCGCCCGCGCCAAGTCCGAACAGGGCGATCGAGATCGCCAGAAACGCGAAGTGGTAATAGAAGACCACCGAGAAAATCCGCGTCAGCGCCAGCTCCAGAATCAGCGTCGCAAGCGTGGTGAACGCGACGCCCAAATAGAGCTGCGGCCATTTTGTCTTGACGGATTCAGCAGATGAACTAATGCGAGGCAATACTTTAATGTTAAGGGATCGCGGAGGGATGTCGCAGGTAACGGCCACCGGCGACGCATGAACGCTTGATTACACCGGTGGCCGGTCCTTCTTCCCTTAACAATTGTGACGGAAGACGAGGTGGCGCGGTTGCGAGGTGTTCAGCTTATGTGATGGCCTTGTTACATCATGGCCACGGGCGGCGCCGGCTCATCCGGACTGCCGGCCTTGGAGAGCGGCAAACGGACCAATAACACCGCCAAGCCAACGATCACCAGGCACCCAATCAAATACGAAGGTTCGTCGAAAATCTTAGGCAGAGGCCATTCCATAAACCGGAACGTGGCGATCACCAGGCCCATCAGCGCCTCGCCCGCGATCAGTCCGGACGCGATCAGCACACCCACGTTCTCGACGCGAGCCTGTTGCGCATCATTGAATGCGGCCTGCTTCCGCCGGGTGTCAGTGATCCAGCGGAAAATGCCGCCCAAGAAAATCGCGAAGGTGGTGTTAATCGGAAGATACATGCCCACGGCAACCAGCATGGGGCTCTTCACCCGCGCCATGATCATCACCACGCCGAACAACGCCCCCACCACAACCAGGGGCCAAGGCATATCGCCGCCGACGATTCCTTGCGCGAGAGTGGCCATCAATCCTGCCTGCGGCGCCGAGAGTTTGGGATCGCCAAATCCAATGCCGCCGCTCTTGATGTTCGCTGCCTGCAGGATGTACAGCGGCCAATACATGGCGGCGCTGGCGACCACCACAGCGATCAGCTCGGCCATTTGAATCCGGCGCGGCGTCCCGCCTAAAATGTAGCCCACTTTGAAATCCTGAAGCAGCTCTCCGGCCACGGCAGAAGAGACGCAACCCACCGCTGCAACGCCTAACACAACGGCCACGCCGCCTGGTCCCGAAACACCCAGCGAAACCATGAGCAGAGCGGCGATGATCAGCGTCGTCAGCGTCAGTCCGGAAATCGGGTTGTTGGTGGAACCGATGGTGCCCACCAGATAGCCGGACACGGCCGCGAAGAAGAACGCGATGATCAGCATAACGATGGCCGCCACCACGCCGCCCAGCACCTGATGCGACAAATAAATATAGAGCGCGATCATGAAGCAGAACATCACCGCGATCAAACTGAAGACCACCTTGGAACTCATGTACTGCTCCGTGCGGCTGGTCTCTTGCGGTTCCTTGGCCGCGCCTAGATCGGCCACTGCGCGCCGTAAACCGTCAAAAAGACCTTTCCGCATCCGGAACAAGGTGTACGCAGCGCCCGTCATCATGCCGCCCACCGCAATGGGTCGTACGATGTAGCGCCACACGCCGTTGATCAATCCGATCCACGATCCGTCGTTGGAACCGGCCGGCAGGAACGATTGGAGTTGCGGACCCAGGAAAAATATAAGCATCGGCACCAGGAATCCCCATGCCAGTACGCCGCCCGCGAAATTCAAGGACGCCAGTTCCGGCCCGATGATGTAGCCGACGCCAATGTAGGCGGGACTCACGGTGGGTCCCGAGGCCAAAGTGACGCCGCCTGCGGTCAAGGTCTGGCGCGTCGATCCCAATCGAACCACGCTCTTTCCGAGCTGGCCCACGCGAATGATAAAGTCCTTGTCGTTGGCGAAGAGCTGAATCTCGGCCAGGAATTGAATGAGCGCGCCGAGGCCCAGGTTGTAGAACAGAAACTTCGCAGCCTCGGCGCCGCGGCGTCCGGCCTTGTGAATTTCAGACGCAGCCACCGATTCGGGAAACGGCAGGTCAGGATCTTCCACCATCACGCGCCGCACCAGCGAAACGAACAACACGCCGATGATGCTTCCCACCACCATTAACGCCGTCGATTTCCAATAGGCGTCTTTCGGATTGAAGGAAGCCCATGCGCCCGAGATGAGGAACGCAGGCAGCGTAAAAATCGCGCCCGCCGCCACCGATTCGCCGATGGATCCCGCAGTCCGCGCGATGTTCTCTTCTAAGATGGACCCGTTTACCGTACGCAGCACAGCCATCCCGATCACCGCAGCGGGATACGTTGCTGCGATCGTGATGCCCGCGCGCAAGCCTAGGTACGCGTTGGCTGCTCCCAGAATTACGGTCATCACAAGTCCCAGGAGAAGCGCGCGCAGCGTGAACTCGCGCATCTGCATGTTTTGTGGGACGAATGGGCGGAAAGGTTGTCGTTCCTTCATTGGTTCACAATCATAGCAGTTGATTGGATCGGAAGGACTACTGGACTACTACCATCCACACGCCGTCTGGGCTGGAGTCGTTTCCAACCGTCAGCACGAGCGGGTCGAACGGCGAAACCCTTAACGCCGGGCTTACGGCGGTTCAAGTCCTTCACACAACCGCTGCCATTCGGATGCCGTGACAAAGATGTAGCCCGTTACTGAGTACTCCTCCTTTTTTCCCGGATTGTCTGGGCATTCGAAGCTCATCAACATTGGGACGCGAAACATGGTTTCGCTTACCCAACGTGGCTCTTGATCCTCTTTGACTAGAAGCGGCCTGCCGCAAGTTCGGCAAATACGGTAACAGACGTCAGCCTCTTGCATTTCATTGGTTGTGGCGTTCATGGGGCAAGTATGAATCCAAGACCTTTCGAGCGCCAAACGTCAGAACCGGCTAGCGAGGGAATCCCCACTGTCCGCGACGTGGAAGCGCTGGACGAGGAGGCTCAATACCCGCCGAAGCTTCTTGGCGTAGGCGCCATTCGTTCAGTCTCCGCTCGAATTGCGCCAATCTGTACCGAATGTACGACTCGTTTGAGCACCGAGATAAACATAGCTCCTCTTCGTCAAAGTTCTTTGCTCCGGACACCAGGAACCTAGGATCGGCGCGAATGATGAGGTATCCGTTCTCTTGGAACTGTGTAAATTTGTAATTCTCAGACTGAGCACGATACAGGTCCCAGAGGAGATTTCGCAAAAATGTCATACGCAAGTATGCAGCAGTATTCGTTCGCGCGCCAAACGATGCCGGGATACCTGTCGCTCGAGGCCCCGATGTGGGCCATTGGTAGGTCTTATCACACTCAAAACACCAACCCTGAACAGCACGGCGACGTGTTTTGTAATTGTGCGCCCGGCGCGCCGCCATCGTTTCCCGCGGTGTATCACGATGAGGTATCGAATCCCCGGCTTTACTGCCTCGCTAGGCCTCGCCAGCATTTCTAAAACCCATGCCCCATTCGGCTAGTCTTCGTTACGGCGGCAGTTGATTGGATAGGAAGGACTACTGGACTACTACCATCCACACGCTGTCTGGGCTGGAGTAGTTTCCAACCGTCAGCACGAGCGGGTCGAAGGGCGAAACCCACGCGTCGTTGGGCACCATGAATTCAATCTGCATCATGCCGGCAACCATGCCTGGCGCAGGTCCCGCAGATACGATTGTCGCGGGCTCACCGGCGATAGTCACGGATACCTGAAGGTCGAACGCCGGATAGGGCGGCGACGCAAGAACGCCATCCTGGCTCGCGGGAGTGGTGGCTCCGCCACCGGTGGCGAACATAGACACTACAGATCCGAGCTTGGCGCCGTTCGACGTAGTGTTCGTCGTCCCGTCCTGGTTGAGAATAGACCCGACGCCGCCCCCGCTGCCATTCTGCGCGAAGATCGCAGGCGTCGCCGCTTGAACGGACACCGTGGTGGACGCTACCGTATTTCCCTGATAGGTCACTTGAATCTTGCTGGTAGGTCCGGCCACGCCGAACGGAACTACAGCCATGATTTGATCGGAAGAAGTAGAGAGCACCGGCGCTGGCGTGCCATCGAACAAAACGCTGGTCCCGCCCACAGTCGTGGGGATGCGCTGATTGACGGCGACCGCGCTGGTCTGGGCGACGGGGCCGATATTTGCGCCAAAGATAGTCACCAGCTCTCCGGGAGATACCGGGCCTTCCAGAAGACTGGCGCTGTTAGTTACCGCGCTAATTAACCCCGTGTTGGAGGTTGTGCTGCTGACGAGCACGCCGTAGACTTCCACGCTGTTTGAAAACGTCGGAACATAAACACGCCCATTGGCGACAGTCGGCACCGCAAATTTCGCAAGCCTGCCTAAGGTGTCCCGGTTTCCGGCGGCAAGATCGCTGTTCCACAATTCGTTGGACAAATCGGTAGCATCCAAGGCGTGCACTGTGCCTGGCACGCCCTGTTTATCCGGATTTCCCGTGGTGAGCCATACGATGCCGTTCTGGCTGCCATTCGCGGAGAGCGACAGGCCGCAGTACGTTGAGGTGACGGTAGGACTAAATTGCGACAGGATGGTGGAATTGATCTGGTTGTTCACGATCTGGAACGCCTTCAGCGTGCCGGCGGGATCGAACTCATACACGATGGGATTGGCCTGGGGCCACAGCACCATGGTGAAGATGCCCCAGGCATTCACTTGCACGCTCTGGAGAGTGCTGGTGTTGTCGGGCGCAAGGTGTCCCAGCGAGCCGGCTTGGACCAGATGGAGCAGTCCGGTTTTTCCACCCACCAGCAGGTAATTCGTGTTGGGTATAAAGATTGCGCCGGCTGAACCAAGGTCCTGATCGCTGTCGTTCAGATCGCTCCATTCTTCAGGCGTATACCAATCTTTCAAGGAGAGATCGGTCCCCGAAAGATGCAGTATCGATTCGCCGAAATTGGCTTGGCCATCCCAATCGCCGTTGCCCGTAGTGACATAGACATCGCCCTTGCTATCGAAGGTCGGCCCGCGCCCGGATTGCCAAATCGCCGACTGCCGCCCATTCGGCGTGGTGTTGAAAACCGACTTCAATCGAAGCGAGCCGGGATCGTAAGCCATCAACCATCCGTGATAGTCGCCGGTATCGGCGTGCGAACCAAAGCTGATGTACAACGTTCCGTTGGAAAGCATCAGGCCTGGCCGTTGCAAATGCCAGAAAGCATCGAACGGGACCGATCCACCACTGCTGCCCGCGCCATTGCCCTGCACGCTAGCCAAAATTGGCACGGGGACGGCGAAGTGTTCACGACCATTCGCCCTGATCATTTCATGGCCATCCACCAGAGACAACGCGTGCAATCGAAATATGGGGACGGTGGTTGTATCAGTCGGAAGCATATCTGAAACGACGTAGAGCACTTGATTCACAGCGTCGATGACGGGCGTCCCCAGGATCCCAATTTCCGGAACGATATCGCCGAAGTTAAACAAGCCGGATGGCACAATCGGGCCGAGATTTACTTGCCAGAGGGGCGTCGGTACTTGCGGCGTGTCGGCATTGAACGCATAGACGCTGTTATGTTGGGTGACCACATACAGGACGTTGTACTGTTTACCGGCAATCGTCACCCCCGGCACATACAGAGGCTGAGCATAAACCTGTCCGTCAACGGCGAAAGTGCCGACTCTACCGAAGTTGCTCCAATTGATTCGAGGCTGCAGAGCCGTCTCTTGCAAATTAGCGCCGGTCTGCTGCTGATCGTAGTTCACGTTCAGCACGCTCACTTGCGCTAGCGCGCAAGCCGTTACGCTAAGAATCAGGACAATAAGCCGAACAAAATACGAATGCATCCTTGGGTGTCGCGAGCGCTCCTCTAAAAACTTTACACAAACATAACACAGAAGTTGCGCACCTACCCAACTAAGCCGTGGATTGCCCGCAGCTTCGCCCAGAGCTCCTCTAATCTGTCCAACCGCAAGGCATTCGGGCCATCGGACAAGGCTCGCTCGGGCTCTTCGTGGACTTCAACGAAGATGCCATCCACCCCTGCCGCGACAGCCGCGCGGGCGAGCGTTGGAATGAACCGGGGCTGCCCGCCGGAAGCGTTGCCCAGGCCGCCGGGAATCTGGACGCTATGCGTGGCGTCGAAAACTACCGGCCAGCCGAAGTCGCGCATGATCTCGAGACCTCGCATGTCCACCACCAGGTTGTTATAGCCGAATGAAGAGCCCCGTTCGGTAAGCAGAATATTGTTGTTCCCCGTGGACGCGACTTTGTCCGCGGCGTGGCGAATATCGTAGGGCGAGACGAACTGGCCTTTCTTGATGTTCACCGCGCGGCCGGTGCGCCCAGCGGCGATGAGAAGGTCGGTCTGGCGGCACAGAAAAGCCGGGATCTGGAGGATGTCAACCGCTTCAGCGGCCATATCGGCTTGCGAAGGCTGATGGATATCCGTGAGAACAGCGCATCCATCTTGGTTAAGATCGCGCCTTAGATCCGAGAGGATACGGAGGCCTTCCACCGCTCCTGGTCCGCGATACGATTCGACGCTGCTGCGGTTGGCCTTGTCGAAGGAAGCTTTGAAGATGAACGGACCAGCGATTTTGCGAATCTCGGCCGCGAGAAAGCGGACGTGTTCCTCGCTTTCGATCACACAGGGACCGGCGATCAACGCCAGCGGCTGACCACGACCAATCAGAGGCAGTGTGCTCAATCGGCGTGTGTGTATTGCTCGGACCGGGCGCGCTGAGCGGACTTGGGGCGGCTCTTGCGATGTTTGTGCGCCGCGGCGATAAAGGCGGAGAACAATGGGTGAGGCTCCAGCGGCTTCGACTTGAACTCGGGATGGAACTGGCAGCCCAGAAACCAGGGGTGATCCTGAATCTCGCAAATCTCGACATACACCGAATCCGGGGTCTGCCCTGCGATGCGGAGTCCGCCAGAGGTCAGAACCTGTTCATACTCGCGATTGAATTCGTAACGATGGCGATGGCGCTCGCTGATCTCGGGCTCGCCGTAGGCCTGACGCGCGAAGCTGCCTTCGGCCAACAGGCACGGATATGCGCCCAAACGCATGGTGCCGCCGAGCTCGTCTACACCCTTCAACTCGCGCAACTTGTAAATCACGCGGTCGGGCGCCGCCGGATCGAATTCCGTCGAATTGGCGTTCTCCAGTCCGCAGACGTTGCGTGCAAACTCGATCACCATGGTCTGCATCCCAAGACAGATTCCAAAATATGGCACTTTGCTTTCCCGAGCGTAGCGAATGGCCGCGATCATGCCCTCCACGCCGCGCTTTCCGAATCCGCCCGGCACCAGGATTCCATCGTATTGCTCCAACTCGCTCGCGCAATCGGGCCAGCGCATGTTGTCGGATTCGATCCAATGGATGTTCACCTTCAGCCGATGCGCCAGCGCGCCGTGCAGCAGAGCTTCCTTCAGGCTCTTGTAGGAATCCTCATACTCGACATACTTGCCGATGAGCCCGATGTCCACCTGATCCTCGGGATTTTGCATGCGCTCCAGCATTCCCGTCCAGCGGCTGAGATCGCGTTGCTTGGCGTCCGTGCGCAGCAGCCGCAGGATGATTTCGTCCACGCCCTGCTCGGCGAACACCAGGGGCACTTCATAGACCGAATTCACGTCGCTAGCGGTGATCACGGCTTCCACGTCCACGTCGCAGAACAGCGCGATCTTCTCCTTCATGTCGTGCGGCAGAGCTCGCTCGGATCGGCATAACAGCACGTCCGGCTGGATACCGAGCGCGCGCAGCTCCTTCACGCTGTGCTGCGTGGGCTTGGTTTTCAGCTCCTGCGCCGCCGCGATCCAGGGAACCAACGTCACATGCACGAACGCCGTATTGTCGCGGCCCATCTCATGCCGCAATTGACGGATCGCTTCGAGAAACGGCAGGGATTCGATGTCGCCCACGGTGCCGCCGATTTCGACGATCACCACGTCCACGTCCGCCGCCACTTTCCGCGCCGCCGCCTTGATCTCGTTGGTGACATGCGGAATCACCTGCACTGTTTTTCCGAGATAGTCGCCGCGCCGTTCGCGATGGATGATCTGCTCGTAGATTCTGCCGGAGGTCAGATTGTTGCTCTGCGTCAGCTTGGCGTGCGTGAACCGTTCGTAGTGGCCCAGATCAAGGTCGGTTTCAGCGCCATCGTCGGTGACGAAGACCTCGCCGTGCTGAAATGGGCTCATCGTACCTGGATCGACGTTCAGGTACGGATCGAACTTCTGCAGAGACACGCGCAACCCGCGGCTCTCGAGCAAACAGCCAATGGACGCCGCCGCAATGCCTTTTCCAAGCGATGAAACCACGCCGCCCGTTACGAAAATGTATTTGGCCATGGACATTCCCCTCAATGCATTTTATAAGACGGTTCAAAGAGCGCCGATACGCGTTCCAAATCTTCGGGCGTATCGACCCCTAGTGATTCGTACTCAGTTTCCACCACGCGGACGCGATGCCCATTCTCCAGCGCCCGCAATTGCTCCAGCCTCTCCATTCGCTCGAGGGGACCTACCGGAAGAGCCGAGTAGGCGAGCAGGAATTCGCGCCGGTACACATACAACCCCAAATGTTTATAGTGAACTGCGCGGCCGTCATCGCGCACATAAGGAATGGCGCAGCGAGAAAAGTAAATTGCGTCGCCTGCGAGGTTGGTTACTACTTTGACGACGTTCGGATCGTCGATCTCCCGTGGATCTTCGATGGCTTTCTTGAGCGTGGCCATGGGAACATCCGGATCATCGAGCAGCGCTAACGTCGCGGCATCGATCGCGGTGGGATCAATCAGCGGCTCGTCGCCCTGGATGTTGACGATCACCGATGCGGTGTCGCCCGATGCAGCTTCAGCTACACGATCGGTACCGGATAAATGATCGGAGCGCGTCATCACCACGGCCGCGCCAAAGGACCGCGCAGCTTTGCAGATACGCTCGTCATCGGTGGCGACGATCAACTTCGAAAGATAGCGTGCCTGGCTCGCGCGCTCGTAAACATGCTGGAGCATGGGCTTGCCGGCAATGGTTGCGAGGGATTTACCAGGGAAACGAGAGGAGGCAAACCGGGCGGGGATCACGCCCAGAATTCTCGTTGGCACAATCGATCATAGCATAGCGCGCGTTTTTGGCGCAGGCGCTTTTATTGCGGCGGCGCGGTAGTTTTCGCTTCGGGAACCGCCATCAATTTACGCAGCAGCGCAGCGGTGCTTTCATGAACATCGCGACGGCTACCATCGAACCCGCCATTGCCCAGCAGGCCGTTGGCGGCATCCAGCGGCGTACGGCCTTTCTTGTCTTTTGCGTCCAGCTTGGCCCCGTGATCCACCAGGAACTGCACCACCTGGTCCCAGCCTTTTTGCGCCGCGCCATGCAGCGCCGTCTCACCCTGATTGTCCGCCGTATTCACGTCCGCGCCCGCGTGCAGGCAAAGCTTCATGGACGCGATGGCTTCCGCTTCCGTCTTCTTGCGGCCGGTAGTATCTTCTTCCTTTGTGCCAAGCCCGGCAGCGGCCATCAGGGGCGTCATGCCAAATTTGGTGGTGAGCTTTGGATCGGCGCCCTTGGCCAGCAGCACTTTGACTACTTCGGTATCGCCGGCTTTGGCCGCGCGCAATAACGGCGTCGTGCCGGTGCCCAACATGGTGTCAGCGCCGCGATCGACCTTACTGCGATAGGGCTGCTGTTTCTTGAGTTGGGCATTTACGTTGGCTCCATGTGCCAGCAGCGCTTGGATCAGGTCCAGGCTGGTGAGCTGGTTATTGAGCTCGCTTGGCCAAGGCAGGTTCGAATCCGGCAGGGTGTGCATGTCGACGGCGGCGTACAAAGGCGTGCGGCCGGTCTCATCGGCGATGTTCTGATCGGCGCCCTGGTCGAGCAAGGACACCGCAACATCGTAATGGCTGTTGATGATTGCTAGCAGGATCGGGCTGAAGCCGTTCGGATTGGTGGCATTGATGTCGGCTCCGGCCTTGATCAAAACGCGTTCGCACTCGACGCAGCCCTGCCGCGCGGCAAATAGCAGCGGCGTAAGTCCGCCCAAGGGCATCCATTTATCGCGAGGCTCCTTAGTGATCTGCCGTTCCCAGTGCCATTCCACTTGGCGGGCGTTCACGTCAGCGCCATGTGCGATCAACTCCTGCGCCATCTCGGGATGCGATTCCGCCACCGCCCACATCAGCGGTGTTTGCTGTCGCCATTGCTCTTTCGCATTGACGTCCGCGCCGTGGGCCAGCAAAACTCCGGCCGCTTCCACATCTCCAGTCCGCGCCACCGTCATTAGCGCAGTTTCGCCCTCAGTTGTGGCAGAGTTCGGATCCGCACCGGCCTCCAAAAGCTTCTCGATCATCGGAGTGCTGCCGTTTACGCAGGCCAGATAAAGCGGCGTGACTCCATAACGATTCGCGGCCTTCACGTTGGCGCCCGCTTTGATCAGACGATCCACCATGTCGCCGTCGTCTTGCCGCACGGCCCAATCGAGAGCCGTGGTGCCGTCAGGTTCCGCCGCATTGACGTCGGCGTGCTGTTTCAGAAGCGCGAGGGCCGAGGCGCGGTCGCCATCTCGGACGGCGTCGGCGACGGTGCCGGCCCAGGCGGACACACATCCGAGCGCCAATAGAAGGCCAAAACGCATGGTTAGATATTGATCAAGTCGCCCGTGCTGTCGCCGAGGCTGTCCATCGGCATGCCGCCCTTTTCGAGCAGCGTGAGCAGCAGGTTCGCGATCGGCGTGTGATCGTCGTAGCGCAGGTGACGTCCGCCTTGCAGCTTGCCGCAGGCTCCGCCGGCCACCAGATTCGGCAGCGGGAAATGATTGTGCAGATTGCTGTTGCTCATGTTGCTGCCGAACAGAATGATGGAATTGTCCAGCAGATTACCGTCGCCATCCGGCGTGCTTTTCAGCTTGCCAAGGAACCGCGCGAAAAGCGTGGCGTGATAGCTCTGGATCTTCACCAGCTTCTCGATCTTCTCGGGCAGGTTCTGATGGTGCGACGTAGCGTGATGCCCGTCATGCACGCCCACTTGCGGATAGGTCTTGTTGCTTTCTTCGCGCGCCACCATGTACGTGAACACGCGCGTGATGTTGGCCTGATACGCCAGCACCAGCATGTCGTACATGATGTTGATGTGCTCTTCGAAGTTGTAGGGAATGCCCACCGGTTCGATGGGTAGCTCGAGCGACGAACTGGCATCGAAATTCGCGCGCTGAATGCGGCGCTCGATCTCGCGTACGCTCTCCAGATAGTCACTCAAAGTCGCCTGATCCCGCGGGCCCAGCTTCAACTTCAACGCGCCCGCCTCGGCCGTGATCTCGTCCAGGATGCTGCGGTCCTGCTGACTTCGCAGCGCGCGTTCCGCCGCAGTCCCACCCTGCCCGAACATCCGCTCGAACGCCTTACGCGGATTGATTTCCATCGGCATCGGCGTGGTGTGCGTGCGCCACGACAGGGTGTTCATGTAAATACAGCCGTAGTCGCGATCGCATGCGCCCAGCAGCGCCGAGTGATCCTCCGTCGCCAGCTCAATGGACGGCAGCGGCGTGTCCTGCCCGATGTGCTGCGCCGCAATTTGATCGGCCGTGATTCCAGCGTAGGCGTCTACCCCTTGCGTGGGCTTCGGCCGCACCCCGCTCAGCCATGTTGTGGGACTCAGCGAATGCACCGCCGTGCTGTCAGCTGCGCGATTTCCCAGGCCGCTTACGATATTCAGGCGATCCCGATACGGCTCCAGCGGCTGCAGTATCGGTGAGAACTCGAAGCCCGTGCCCTCCGCCGCCGGCGTCCATTTGTCCATGATCGCGCCGTGCGGGACGTACACAAATCCCATGCGCGGCGAACCGGCCGCCGCCGTCTTCTTGAGCAAGGTTTGCGCGGGCAGCATCGCGTCCAGCAATGGAAGCGCCAGAGTCACCCCGAGACCACGCAAAAACGTCCGCCGTGGAAGATGCGTCTTCGTGATGAACATAATCTATCTGCCCTCTTTATCAGACCGCCCGACGGCCGCCGAGGTTACCGCCGGACCGCTATCTTCCAGCGTCTTCTTCATTTCAAAGGGCTCGCTCTTGACGATCCCCTCGATCAGCGACGAAAAGCGGTAATCGCTCTTAGCCGCGCCCTGGACGATTCCGCGCACTACCGGCATATCATAATACTCCAGCGGACGCCCCAGCGCGTACGTCAGCATCTTCTCGGTCAGGGTCCCGACGAAGTATTCCGGATGCTTCAGCAACGCTTCCCGCAGCCCCACCACGCCTGTGATTTTGGTCCCATCCGCCAGTTGCCCGGATGAATCAATCGGTCCCGAAGCGTCCCTGGTCCGATACTCGCCAACGGCATTGAAATTTTCGAGCGCAAATCCCAGCGGATCCAGCACCGCATGACATGTCGAGCAAGGCGCATTCTTGCGATGCTCCTCCAACAATTGACGGACTGAAAGAATCTTGCCGCCTTGCGCCTGGTCCTTCAGCGCCGGCACGTTCGGCGGCGGCGCGGGCGGAGGCGTGCCCATCAGATTTTCCATGATCCACTTGCCGCGAATTACGGGCGAGGTCCGCGTCGGAACCGACGTCACGCTCAAGATGCTTCCCTGCCCCAGCAATCCACGCCGGGCGTCGTTCGTCAGCGTGACCTTGCGGAACCGGCTTCCATACACATTCGGTATCCCGTACTGCTTCGCCAAGCGCTGGTTGACGAACGTGTAGTTCGCTGTCAGCAGGTCCATCACATCCCGGTCTTCCTTCACGATGCTCTCGAAGAACAGTTCGGTCTCGCGCCGGAAGCTTTGCCGCAGATTGTCGTCGAAATTCGGGAAAGTAGCCTCGTCCGGCGAGACGCTCTGCACATTGCGCAGAAACAGCCACTGCTCGGCGAAATTGGTCACCAGCGCTTCGGCCTTCGGATCGGCCAGCATGCGGCGCACTTCGCGATCCAGCACCGCCTGATCTTTCAGCTTGCCCTGTTCGGCCACGTTCAAAAGCTCGTCGTCGGGAATGCTGCTCCAAAGGAAAAACGACAGCCGCGACGCCAGGTCCAGATCGCTCACATGGTAGACGCTCCCGGCCGCCACGCGCGACGGATCGGGCTCCGACCGGAACAGGAACTTGGGGCTCGCGAGGATCAGCCGCAGCGAACTTTCAATCCCGGCTTCAAAGCTGCCACCCTGATTGCGGCCGGTCTGGTAGAAGCTCAGCAGCGTTTCCATGTCTGCATCGGTAACCGGCCTTCGATAGGCCCGCCGCGCCAGCGTCGTCAAAATCTGCCTCGCGCACCCCACTTCGTCCTTGGAACCCGCCGGAGCGTCCTTGGAATTCGCCGGCGTACAAACAAAAATTCGCCGCCTGCTGGGGGTGTCCCCAGTGCCCGAGGCGTTGAACGGCCCCGTCACCTGCACGTGATCGATCAGCGGGATCCCGTTCATGTTCTGCAAATCCAGATCGCGCGTGAACGGCTCCAGCGGCTCGTCCGATTCGGCGGAGTCGCGCCGCAAGAACGACACCGCCACGTTGTGCGGCCCCGCTTTCACATGTACCTTGGTCCTCAACCGGGCATCCAAAGTGTCGCCCGCTAGCGCCAGATTGGTATCCACCAGCTTGAGATCTTCTTCACCGCCCACCGGCGCGAGAAACACACGCTCGCCATCGATGCTGATTTCGAGCTGATGCGGAAACTCCATGCCGGTCAGATACCCGACGATGTTCCGCAGCAGGATCACGTTGAAATCGTAGTCGGCATCCAGCGGGAAATTGTGATGGATCAGGATTCCGCCGCGCGTGCCCAACGGCAACCCTTCGATGTGCTCATCCTGCGCCATGTCCGGTGGAACACGGTAGCTGGCGCTCACCGGCCCCGTCTTCGGATCGCCCACCGCCAGCGAGCTCACTTCGCGCGAAGCCGCTAAATACGCTTCCAATAGCGATGGCGATACGCGCAGCACTTCCGCAATATTGTCGAACCCGTTGCTTTCGTCATCGGCCGGCAGAAGGTCGGAGACATCCACCTTCAGCCCCAGCAGGTCCCGGATTGCATTGGCGTACTCGGTTCGATTCAGCCGGTGCAGGGGCGCGCGACCTGGATCCGGATGGGCCGCCTCCGCCTGATCAAGCGAAGTCTGGAGCCACGTGATCAATCCGTCGATCGACGCCTGATCCGGCCTCGGCATGCCTTGTGGCGGCATCATACCGCCGCGCAGCTTGCGAACCACCTTCTCCCACGCATCGGCGTGCTCGCCAGCGTGGTCAATATCTAGTTTGTCGAGCATCAGCCCCGCGGTCTTGGCTCGCTCGTTGTGGCAGGTAACGCAATACTGATTTATCAGTGCGTGTTGCGGAGAGGCCGGCGCCGCCCACAGGGCCGTGCTGGCTAGGATGCTGATGGCCAAACGTGCGCCGAAATCGACCGGTCTACGCACCAGCTCCCCCTAACTGTCAGGTATATCGCATCTGGCACGCTAGGTCAAGCTCAAGCCTAATGTTTCGTGCCAGTTATGCGGCGATGACGAAGGCCGAAATGTTACTCAAAACGCGTACTTCACGGCGAACTGCATGATTCGGGGACTAACGTCCGATTGAATCTTGCCGAAGGTGCTGCTGTTCAGGGCCGAGTTGGCTGTGCCGCCTGAGAGACCGGCAGTGCCGGGATTTAGAAAATTCGTCCGATTCTCAATGTTGAAAGCCTCTGCGCGGATTTCGAAGTATTGTTTTTCCCTGACTCGGAACTGGCGCGACAAGGCCACGTCGACGTCGAAGTAACCTGGGCCCACTAGATTGTTGGCGCCGAGGCCGCCTAGCGTCCCCGCAGGCGCCGCGGCAAACGCTTTACCATTGACATAACAATTGACCGTCCTGACGACGCAGTAGGGATCGGAAAGCAATTGATTGGGACGCTGACCCGTTGTGTTGACGTCGTCCAGAGCGCTATCGACTCCCGTGAAAATGGTGAAGTAGCTGCCGCTGTGCAGCCCCACAATGGGCGCCAATTGCCAGTCTCCGGCAATCCACTGCAGAGGCCGCGATGAATAGTGCGGCGATTGAAGAACGGCGGAGAGATTGAAGTTCTGTCGAACGTCCACGGCCGTGCAGTTACCGCGGTCAAACCGCCGGTCGGAAACATCCGTGTACATAGGACCAGAGAGCTCACTTGTTTGCGGGTCGCCAATGCAATGCGCCCACGTATAGTTCCCCAGCATCGAAAAATGGCTCGAGAGCCGGTGCTCAGCCGACACCATCAGCGCGTTGTAACTGGCGGTGCCGCCGTCGTCCAGGTACTCGAGACTGCCGTAATACGGTCCCTGAGACGGATTGAGTTGAGTAAGCAAGCGGCGGGCCTGCTCATTACCGAGAGTTGAACAGGGCCCGGCAACCTTGAGACCATACTGCCCAGCTGCACAGTTGCCGGGGACGTAGACTGCGGGATTCAACTCCTGGTCGGTCCACAAGTGAATGGTGTTATTCCCAACATAGCTCGCCTTTAATAGCCAGCTGGACCCCACCTGCTTCTGAAGCGTGAGATTCCACTGCTCCACGTAAGTGTTCTTCACATGCAGGGGAACGGTCTCATAGTATCCAGCGGTGGGGTAAGGCGTGTTCGGATTCTGAGTAGTTGGGTACGGATTTCCTCCGGGGTAGCCGAGCCACGGATTGCCGAACCCGCCGGCTGGATTGATGAGCGTAATCGATTCGCCCCATAGCGGTTGCGACGAAGCATTGTAATAAAATAGCGTCTGCGGCATGTCATAAAACATTCCCCACGAAGCGCGGATCAGCATCTTGCCGTTACCTTCGGGATCCCAGGCCAAGCCGACGCGCGGCGCCCAGTTGTTCCATGTGATGAGGTTCGGACGGCCCCCTGTCTTGAAGCCCGGATCACCCGGGAACAGCGTGCCGGCGGGCGCGTTCGGATAGGTGGGCGAATGAACGTCGCTTAGAAAATCCGCCATGTCGAAATGCGTGATCTTGTTGTTTACGATACGGCCGTTAAGATATGGTTCCCAACGCAGGCCATAATTCAGCGTCAGTCGCGAAGTGACCTTCCAGTTGTCCTGCGCGTAGAGTCCCAAATAAGCCCACTTCTCGTTATCGTGCGAGACGTTCGCGTCGGTGAATGAATCGAGCTGCCCGGCGACGAAATCCGCCATGGCGCTGCCGGTATCCTGCCCCGAGAATGTGAACAGCCCATTGCAATACACGCAAAACGTCGTGGCTTGCATGGGACGGATAAAGTTGGCTCCGAACTGCATTTGGTGGGAACCCTTGATCAGGCTGAAGTCGTCGGCGAATTGGTACGTCGTGGTGTTTACCAAACCTGGCGTCGCGAACCCTCCGGCGCTAGCGAAGTCGCCAGTAATGTTGATGTTGGAAAAATTGGGCAGAGCTGTGTATATGTCTTGCACTCCGATACTGGTCGGCGTGGGAATTGGCACTTGAAACTTGGTGATGCCGTCTCGGTCCACGGTCGCGTGAAAGGTGTTGAGAGCGTTCGGACCAAATACGTAGGTGTCGCCCAGCACCACCGAATTCACCTCGTCATTGGTACCCGCGTTCTGGACTGACAATTCGGTTCCCGTGAAGCTGGATGGCTGCAAACTATGAGTGCCAAAATAGCGTGCGAAAACGGATTGCTTGCTGCTGATTTGGTAATCGACCTTCGCCAGGCCCATGTGTTCGTCTTGGTTCGCGATTTCCGTATACGTGGTGTTGCCGCAAGCACTGGTGCTGGTCGGAAAGTTCTTGGCAAAGGCGATGGCTTGAGGACTGATCAAATTTGCAGGAAGGATGTTGTTTACGTACGGCGCTTTCAAGGTCTGGGGCGTTGTAAAGCACTGGGATTCGTAAGCCTGGAAGTTTCCCGAGAGCTCCGCAAAGGTGGGAACAACGGCCGGTGTCGCCGCCGGCGCCGACCGGATCAAGGTGCCCTGATAGCCCAAGAAGAAGAAAAGCTTGTTCTTTTTGATTGGTCCGCCAACCGTGCCGCCGAACTGATTGCGTTTCAGATTGTCGTTGGTCTTAGCGAAGAAGTCGCGTGCATTGAAGTAACCGTTGCGCACGAACTCGAAGGCATCGCCGTGAAATTCGTTGCTGCCGGACTTGCTGACCACGTTCACCGCGCCCGCCGAGTGCTGTCCATACTCAGCCGGCAACGCGCTGGTTTCAACTTTGAACTCCTGCACCGCATCGGGGAACGGCAGCGGCAGGTTCAGATTGTTGAACGGATCGTTATGCGTTCCGCCGTCCAGCAAGTAAGTGGTCCCGTTGAGCATTCCACCTGCTACGCTCACCAGCGCCTCATTCGGATAGTTCTTACTCGAAACCAGATTGCCGGATGAAGGCTGCTGGCCGAACCCATACTGCACGATATTCGATCCTCCGGCAAGAGTGATGAGCTGCGTTATTTCGCGCCCGTTCAGCGGCAGTTCCACCACATCCTGCGAGTTCACTACCTGGCCGACGCCGGTGCTGTGAGTTTCCACCATAGCGGCGGAGGCTTCCACCTGAACCGATTGGCTTATGTCCCCGACCGTTAGGACCGGATCGATGGTAGGAGCGGTGTCAACTTGTAGGACGATCCCAGACTGCACGTAGGTGGCAAAGCCGGACTTTTTTACGTCCATCCGATAGGGTCCGATCGGAAGGCTCGGTAGCGAGTAGTCGCCGCTAGCCGAACTTTGCGTGGAGCGCGTTACACCGGTGTCAGTTTGGGTGACTGTGATGTCCGCCCCTGGGATCGCCGATCCAGTAGCGTCCTTCACAGTCCCTGAGATTTGGGACATCGACTGTCCCAGCAACCCCCAGCTTATGCCTAGGCACAACACAACCTGTGCGACGAACGTTGTCGTAATTCTCATAAGTCTCCGTTTCAGTGGCGCGGTGCATCAAACATAATGCACGTATTTTGTGAGACCCGGTGAGTATATACCGGCGTACGAAGACTGTCAAGAAAATGTAAGCTTGGCGACTCACTGCGGAGCGCGCTTCCGTGTCGGCCAATCAGGGTTCTCAAGGATGTCGGCGGCGAGCGAATCCCGCAAATAGTCGCATAAGCTGGTCGCCGAGACGCTCAGCCAACACATCCAACACGCCCAATGACAAGCGGCGGTGTCGCTTGTGGCACGAACGGCAACGGTACGGCTGGAGAAGGAAGACCGCTAATAACAAATCCATCCCCATTCGACGCCTGGAAGGAACCGCACACTTCCAATGGCATTTCGGGCAGGTAACTTCTCGATTATGCAAATCAGCGAACATGTTTTGGCCAGTTTGCGGCTTGCAGTTTGCAGACGGGTCAAACTCTAGAGTTCTTAGACGCAAGCGAGCGGAAATTATTTCAAGGAAGTTCTTCGTACAGGAAGATCAGCACGGCCTCGAAATTTCAATGACGAAGTAACCGTCTTACTAACCGGCGGCCCTCCGGTGCGAAGGTCGCTCCAATGATGAGATAGATTACACCGAACGGGCCCAATGTCGCGATCGCGCCGTAAATTGGGTGCGAGGCGAACGGCAATAGCCGACCCGCGCTGCCTACCAGCACCGCCAACGCAGCCGCGAGCCAAAGCTTTGCGATGAAGCCGGAAACGGATGGTCCAGGTCCCAACCTTTGATGTAGCCCCCGGCGCAACAGCGCAAACTCCACCCATCCGGCAACACCCGCCGACGCGGTTAATCCCGCGACGCCCCAGCGCGGATCGATCCCGATCCACAACGGCAATGGCTTCGCACAAATGTACCCGAGAACAGTGGTGAGCGCGACGCGCAAAACGGCGAATCGCAATGGCGTGCGGGTATCACGCAATGCGTAGTAGGCCGACGAATACAACCGCCCCATTGTGGACGCCAGCAATCCAACCGAGGATCCCGCCAGAATGCCCCAAACGTATGTGGCGTCGGTATGTGTGAAACGGCCGGTCTGCAACAGCGCGCCTGCGATGAGATCGCCGAACGCGAGAAACGCCGCAGCCGACGGAACGATGAAGAACGCGATGTGCCTTAAACCGGAATCCAGGCGTCCGCGCAGCGCTGTGTGGATTTCTTCCTCGCTCCCCGTCGCGCTCGACATCACCGGCAGCTCGGCCGCCGAAACGGACATGCCAAAAAGACTGACCGGCAGCACATAAATAAGTTGTGCGTTGATCAATCCCGTCACCGCGCCCGTGGGCAGCAGGCTTGCCAGCAGCGCGTCGATATAAGCGCTGATCTGCACCACGCCGCGGCTGACAAATACCGGCGCGAAATTCCGGATCACGGTGCGCACGTGTCCCGAATTCAAATCCAGCCGAATTCGCAAATGCCGTGCCAACCGCAGCACCACCGGCAATTGAATGCCGAACTGCAGCGCGCTGCCCAGCACCGATCCCCAGGCGAGATCCATCGCCAGGCGAGGCAGCGTGCTACGCCCGCCGAAGAGCAGCAATGTCGCTATCATCGCCGCGCTCCACATCACCGGCGCGGCATAGGAAAGAAACAGCTTCCGATGGCTGTTGAGAATTCCCAGGCACCAGGCCGAAAACACCAGCAGACCCGCGCCTGGAAAAAGAACCCGAACTAACGAGATGGTCAGCTCTCGTTTGGCTCCCGAAAATCCCGGCGCGATGATGTCGATCAGCAGCGGCGTCGCCAGCACGCCAGCGAAACACAATACCGCGACGGCCAGTGCGAGGGTCGCGCCCACCGCACCCGCTACTTTGCCCGCCTCTTCGTCATCCCCCTCGGCCAGCAAGCGCGCATACACCGGGATGAACGACGCCGACAGCACGCCTTCGCCAAAAAGGTTTTGCAGAAAGTTCGGAATGCGGAACGCGGCATTGAACGCGTCCGCGGAATCGGACCTCAGCCCGAAATAGTGCGAGAACACGCGCAGCCGTACCAGCCCGATGATGCGGCTGAGCAAAATGCCTGCAGCTACCAGAAAGGCGAGCCGGCCTGTGCTTTCCCGTTTCCCGGGGCTTTCCCGTTTGTGGACCGGCGCGTCTTCCAGTTTTTTATCCAATGATGCTTATCGATCGGTTGTGGAGATCCTGCCAGCGGTTCGCGGGAATCACTCGCCTTTGCACATCTTGATCGAAAAGCTCGAGAGCGCTGCACGCGGACTCACGCACTAAGCCGTCGGGATTGTCCATCAGAGTCAGCAGCACGGCCAGCGCTCCGTCGTCCGGCCAAGCGAGAAGGGACGGAATGATATCGCCCGCTAGCTCGCCCGCGGACGCCGATCGCGCCTTCGCCGCCTCCAACGCGAGCCACGCCGCGCGCTGCGCATCGGAGTAAGGCTCGACTAGAATCTCGGTCCAATCCGATTGAGTGGCGATTTCAATGGCCCCTGGATACTCGTAGTTGCGCCCGGTGAACCGCACCGAATATGTGCCCGGCTGGTCGAAACGATAGATCAAGTGGAGCGGGAGTCGCCCACGTGGGGAGTCCGGCGGAGCCGCCGTGCTTCCGTGGCTGCCGATCGCAGTTCGCGCCGGCGGGAACGGCTCGCCTTTGTAGAGAACTTCAAATTCGACGCCGCCTAAATTCAACGGAAAAATGCTGTACGGATAGCGAATGTCGCCCCAAGGCTGATCCACTTGGATCCAAACCGGCATGTGTACGTAGGCGTGCCCCTGCAAGTGAAGGAAAGCTTTTCGAAGGCTGAAGCGCAGCATGACGCGGTCGCTACAGGTGTCGCGCACGCACACTTGGAGAGGCGCCGAGCCTTCTTCAGGCGCTTCGTCCGGGAACTTGAAATTGATCTGCTTTGGCCCTACGAACAGCAGCCCCGACGCACGGCCATCCACCAACACTCGAACGCCGCAGGCTTCCGGCGGATACGGACCGTTCGGCGGGATCGGCTGATTGCAGCCTGACTCGGGCCCCAGATTCTCGCCATAGAGGGTCATGATCATACCAGGCGAGAACAGCACCGGCCGTCCTTCTGGCCGCTCGGTCAGTCCATCGCGCGTGAACCGCGGAACTCCCGTTTGGGCGAACGCCGCTCCAGCCAGCAGCACAAACGCGACAAAGCCCCGCATGCTGCTATTATCCACCCACGCGCCGGGCGGCAGAGCTACGCGCGAAATGAGGCTCTCCACTCGCCCGGGCGTAGACGTTGTTCAAGCGCGAAGAGTGCCGCGGTCTCTCACCGTTACCAGTCCAGCTCGACCTCGTAGTCGTCCGCGCCGGGCTCCGGGTCATCAATCTCAAAAATCAATCGGTAATTGTTTTTCTCGGACGGCGACTCCACGATCGACACTTGCCCGCGTCCCCGCAGCTTCCGGATGGCCGGCCTGACATCGGATCGAGCCGGCAGCGGCCGGAACGTCTCGGCGTGTTCGCCAATGACACGTTCACCGTCCAGGGCTTCGGAAAAACTGGCGCCGCCTTGCACCGTCACTCGTACGCGGCCGTCCACCCTCCCGGTCCAGAGAAGCCCTCGACCGGTGGGCTCGGGAATTGGCCCCGAGTCCTTGCCGCCCGTGCGATTCCACATCAGAGTGAATGCGTAGTCACTTGCTCCGGGTCCGGAATCGCGAATCGAAACCCGCGCCGTGTAGTGGTTGCTCTCGCGCGGCTGCTCGATCAGGCGGATCTCGCCGCGCCCGTCCAAGGCTTCCAGCCGGACCTCGGTATCGCGATCAGGCAGCGGTTTCGAAAACTTGAAATGTTCGTCCGCCACCGGCGGGCCGTGCTCCGAACCGCCTTGCTCCACAGTCGAGACGCAGCTCTTCCCCTGGCAACTCACCACGGCCGCATGCACCACGCGCCCGCTCCATGAAACCTTGTCGGTCTTCGCCGCACCGCGATCGTACCCGTTGTTCGAAGTGTCCCAATACAGCGCGATTGAATAAAACGCGCTTCCCGGCTGCCGGTCCTCGATCGCCACGGACAAGCTGTAGTGGTTTTCAATGTTGGGCTGATCGGTCACACGCACCGATCCCCGCCCGTCCAGCACCTCCAGGCGCACGTTCTGCCCGGTGTCGGGCAGCGCATCGGAGAAGTGGAACTGCTCGCGCTGCACCGGGTCGCCCTGCTGGATTTGCACTGCCAAATTCTTGCCCCGCAGGTGCAGGATCGCGATGCCGTCCACCTGGCCCTGCCAAACAAACTGCGGCCCGGCGCCTTGGACGTACGGGGCGCATAGAGCGCAAAAGATCGGAAAAATCGGGGCCAGCAGTCGCACAGTTTTCTTTGAGGCACTCTTATTGTAGCGGTATGCGCTACAATACAAAGATGTAACGCCGTCCGGTCCGCGGCGTCTAACGTCGGTTGCGCGACCCTAATGGTTATAGCGACAGTTCCAATAGCCTTGCTTCTGGCAACATCCGCAGCCAATCAATTGGTGCGCGCGCTCTTTGACGACACCTTTGCCGGCGTTCATCATCTTGAGTTTTTCGATTGGGCGCTGTTAGTTCCGTATTTCACAGTCCTGGTCATCCTGTCGTTTTACGGCTGCCACCGCTTCGAGATGATCCGAAAGTACTTCAAGCACCGCCGCACTCAGGCGACCCAGTCGGCCGCAGAGCCGGCCGCGCGTTGGAGCCAGCTTCCACGCGTGACCGTCCAACTCCCTCTGTATAACGAGCGCTACGTGGTGGAGCGCCTGATCGAGGAAGTAAGCAAGATGGAGTATCCGCGTGAGCTGCTGCAGATCCAGGTGCTGGACGATTCCACCGACGATACGCATCCCTTTACCGAAGCGCTGGTGCGGGAATACCAAGCCGCTGGGTTGCCGATCGAATATCTGCACCGCGATAATCGCGCCGGATTCAAAGCGGGTGCGCTGCAGGCGGGGATGCAAACGGCAACCGGCGAGCTGATCGCGATTTTCGACGCCGATTTTGTTCCGCCACGCGATTTCCTGGCGCGCACCGTCCACTATTTCACCGATCCCGGCGTTGGCGTCGTGCAGACGCGCTGGAGCTACCTCAACCGGCATTTCAACCTGCTGACGGAAGTGGAAGCCATGCTGCTGGACGGCCATTTCGTGATCGAGCATGGCGCGCGATTCGGCGGCGGCCTGTTCTTCAACTTCAATGGAACAGCCGGCGTTCTACGCGCAAAGATGATCGAGGACGCGGGCGGCTGGCAGCACGATACGCTCACCGAAGATTCGGATTTGAGCTATCGCGCGCAGCTCAATGGCTGGCGGTTCGTATATGTTTCGGCTGTGGATTGTCCGTCTGAGCTGCCGGTGGACACTTACGGGTTCCAAGTGCAGCAGTCGCGTTGGGCCAAGGGGCTGACGCAGGTGGCCGTCAAGCTGCTCCCCAGGATTCTGCGATCGAAAGAGCCGTGGCGCGTAAAGCTGGAAGCGTTCTGCCATCTGACGCCGAACATTTCCTATCCGCTGATGCTGATTATGTCGGCTCTTATGCTGCCGGTGATGATCGTGCGGTTTTACATGGGCGTGTTCCAGATGCTAACCGTCGATCTGCCGCTGATCGTCGCGTCGTTCTGCTCCATTTGGGCGTTTTACTTAATGGCTCAGCGCGAGCTGTATCCGCGAAATTGGAAGCGCGCGATCGTGCTGATGCCGGCCCTTATGGCTGCGGGCATCGCTCTGACTCTAATTAACACCAAGGCGGTGATCGAAGCGGTGCTCGGGATTAAGTCGGCCTTTGCGCGCACACCTAAATATGCCGTGGGCGACCGCAAAGTGAAGATTGAGAATGCGAGCTACCGGCGGCGCAGCGGCTGGTTGCCCTATGCCGAGCTCGCCATGGGCGGCTACTTCGCCTTCATGGTTGCGTACGCCATCGAGACTTGGAATTTCCTGGCCGTTCCGTTCCTGCTGCTGTTTGTCGTGGGTTATTGGTGGGCCGGCTGCACGACCTTGTATCAGGAGTATCAGGACAAGCTTCAGTGGCAGCGCGAGCGCGAACTGGCGCTCGAAAAAGAAGCGGCCTAGCGCTTCGCCTTTCTCAACGTTGGACCGAGACCTTCACTTGGCCGGTGGTCCAGCAGCATTGAAATCCTGAGCCGCCTTCGCCCGAATAATCGTTGGCCGTCACCAGAACTATATAGTCGCCGGGTTCGCTGAAGGTCACCGTAGTGGCGGCTGTGCCGCTGAAGGGGGCCGGTACGTCGGAGCGCACTATTTTCCGGACCGCCGGCCGGTCGCCGCTAAACACTACGTGCCCAGGCGCGCGATAGGGAATCCACCGCAAAGCAACCGGTGTTATGTTCGGGAGCTTCGCGCCGGACGAGGAAGTGAACTTGGCGTCGTCGGAAACCCACACAGTCAACGGAAGTGGCTCTCCCACCTTGGCTCTGCGTTCGACCATAAGCCCTCGCGGACCCTGGACAGACGGACCGTGCTCGTCGAAGCTCAACACGGGCGGCGTATTTCCCACGGCCGCTTCTATGAATGGCGAGATCTCCCATTCCGGTTTCAGACTGGCTGGAATCACCGTAGACTTGCCGTTGGCGACGATGGTCCAGGTGATCTTGTTCTCGCCGAAGTCGGCGGGTACATTCACCGTGAACAAGCCCCAACCCCGGCCGGGTATGAAGTGGGTGGGCTGGCCGCGATCCGGTCCTCCTGGTTCCAGCGCGTTGTTCGGCCCCACTGGAATGTCCACTTCTTGTTTTCGGTTTCGGTTGTAGTAGCCCAGCAGGAAACTGAAACTTCCGTCAGGATTCTTGAACCAGCCTTCAAAAGCGCCGGTGATGCTCGTACCTGAGTCGCGCGGCGGCTCGGGCAGGACCGTCGCCTGTCCAGAAGCCAGAACTGCGCTGGCCGCCAACATCAGACCAAGCCGCATGTTCACGCCGTGCCGCACGTTCACGGATGAGGCGACGCAGCGGCTTCGAGTTTCCGATTGTGCTTCGCGACCCAGGCGTTGTAGTCCTCGTCGCTGATGTAGGTAACGTTCATCCAGGCGTGGCCCATTTCGTCAACAGTCCGGTCACCAAAACCGACCCATTGGTCCGGATCGGGATTGTTGGGATTACTCCGGGTGTTGTCATACCAGGCCGTGACATGAATCGTGGTGCCCTTGGGGAACGCCGGCGCGGCATCGTCCGCGTAGATATAGTTGACCATCCAATTGAAGTTGAAGTTTCCGACGTAGCTCACCATCTGCGCGGTTCCGTCCGGCAGGATTGCCTCCACGGCCATAGCCTTACCCCGCAAATGCATATGCGGCTGGAAATTTTCGAGGATGGCGGCGTGCTTCAAGACGGTGTAGTTGTCCGACGCGATGACGGAGTTGGGCGGGATGTCGATATTCCTGCCGGATCTGGTTTGAGACCCGTTCGACGATTCGAATCCCCGCACTGCTTGGAAGCCCGTCAAATAGGTCCGGTACTTGGGCTCCTCGCCCTTAGGATAAAGCCAGATCCCCAGCTCGACGTCGTCCCGAATCTCCTCGCCCACGGCGTGAATGTGCACGTCCCAGGAAATCTGCGCTCCGGGGAGCAGCAGTTTGCCGGTGTTGGGGCGGTACAGGTCATAGCCCTTGCCCACGGCCCATTCCATCAGTAGCCCGCGTCCACCTAAGTCCGCACTCGCACCGGGTACCGCACTTTCGGGATCATCCTGCACCAGATAGGCGACAGCGTGATGCGTGATTCTACGGCCCGCGGCCGTTCCTGGGCGCATTTCAACCGCGCGCACCCAACGCGGCTCGGTGATGGGAATGCTGGAAACCGGACGCCACCACACGTCCTGGTGATGCGCCGCCATGGTGTATGGCTCGGCCTTGATCACTAAGTCGGGCTGGCCCAGTTCCTTGGTTGCTTTCCACTCGTTCGGTGCCGGCCACTGTTTGGGAGCGGGCATGTCATTAATGTCGCCCTGCGGCGCGCCCGAATCCACCCACCGCACGATGGTGTTGATTTGTTCGGCGGTGAGCGACATGTCGTTCTTGAACTTCTGCACTCCAACCGACGGGTCGATATGCCAGGGCGGCATCTGGCGAAGAATTACGCGCTGCCGGATGGACTTGGCCCAGGGGCGCGTCTCTTCGTAGGTCACCAGCGACATGGGCGCCATGGAGCCCGCGTGATGGCATTCCTGGCAACGCTCCTGCAGGATCGGGGCAACGTCTTTGGAAAAGGTCACGGGCGCGGCGTGCGTGAGCACGGCACCAAATCCCAGCGTGCTAATGGCAACAACCCCGCGCAATGGGAACGCCGTCATGGTCGACAGTCTACCGACTCGAAGACGTGGTGTCAAAGGGGGCCACAACCGGCAGAGCGAAATTCGCAGCACGGGCGTCATTGACGAACATTTTCACTGTCTCAAGCGAATACTCGCTGAGATCGCGGCCCAGGAGCGGGAGCTTCTTCAGCAGATCGTGCGTGACCGTGATGATGTGGCAGCCGATAGCGTCGGCCTGGACGATGTTGAACAACTCGCGCGGGCTGGCCCAGATCAGCTCAATTTGGGGATACGCTCGAATGCGCGCGAGCGCGCCGCAAAGGATGGGCAAAGGATCGCAACCGGTATCGGCGACGCGTCCGGCAAAAATCGAGATGCAACTCGGGGGGCCGTGGCCCAGGGCTGGAACCACAGTGTCCACTTGTTCGAGCGTCATCAACGCGGTGACGTTGACTTTCACTCCCTGCTCGGCTAATCGCTTGACCAGCGCCGCCGCCGAGCGGCCGCGCGTATCGGTGATGGGGATCTTCACGTAGACGTTCTCGCCCCACGAGGCAATGCGCAGAGCCTGCTGTTCCATCTCATCGAAGTCGTCCGAGAGCACCTCGAAAGAAAACGGACGGTCTGGAATCGAGTGCGCAAGAGACTTGCCGAACGCCTCGTAATCGGTAATGCCCGCCTGGCGCATCAGCGTGGGATTGGTAGTAAACCCCCGGATCCAGGGATTGTCGGCGAGCTCCAGGATAGAAGCCCGGTCGGCGCCATCGGCGAAGATCTTGACGCGGAACGAAGTAATATCAGGCATAGCGCTTTTCGGTCTGACGGCCCCGGCGACTAGCTCGCAAAATCCATTGCGCGGCTTCACGCAGCGAGCGAACTTGCACGAACGGCCCGTCCGGACGCCGTTCCGCGTAGCCGTAGTCGATAAAGATGGTGTGGCAACCGGCGCGATGGCCGGCTTCGATGTCGCGCCAGCGGTCGCCAACGATGTAGCTGGATTCAATATCGATGTCCCAGACTCGGGCGGCTTCGAGCAGCAGGCCGGGCTGCGGTTTGCGGCAGGAGCAGCGCGCGGAATCGTCGTGCGGGCACAGGCCGACACCGTCCAGTTGCAGGTAACGCTGCAAGTGACGATTCATTTCGTGGACCTGTTCAGCCGTCGCCAAGCCGCGCGCGATATCGGGCTGATTGGTGATCAGAATCAAAGCGAATCCAGCCTCGAGCAGTTGGTTGCAGGCTTCGCGAACGCCGGGCAGCAGACGTAGGTCCGAGAGCGTCGCGGGCGGATACGGTTTGCCCTGTCGCAGGACGCTGCGATTCACCACCCCATCGCGATCCAGAAAAACAGCCCGGCGCACGGTTATATCCTTCCCAGACGGGAGTCGGCGGCCAGAGCGTTCAGCGACACGCACAGAGCTTGGCGCGTGTTGCGCTTCGAAGCCCAACCCAGAGCGCGAATGCGATCTATGTTCAGGCGAACCACCGGCACGTCGCCTTTCCAGCCGCGATCGCCGCCGGTGTATTCGATCCGGACTTGATCGGCGGCCAAGCCCGCGATTTCGATCGCCAGCTCGGCGATTTCGGTGACCGTGATGTAGTCGCCGGTGGCGACGTTATAGACTTCGAAATTCTTGTCTGAAACGCGGTGCGCGAGCAACACGGCATCGATCACGTCGTCAACGTGGATATAGGATTTGCTCTGCTGCCCGTCTCCCAGGATGCGCAACTGATCGGGCTGAGTGCGCAAACGGCGAATGAAATCGAAACCGACGCCGTGAGTTTGCCGGGCGCCCACTACATTGCCAAAGCGAAACGCGCAGGCCCGCAGATCGAACATGGCGCAGTAGGAGGCGATCAACGCTTCACCGGCGAGCTTGCTGGCTCCGTACGTGGAGACGGGGATAAGCGGGCCGAAATCCTCGTGCGCCTCGAAGTCCTTGAGATCGCCATAGACGCCGCTACCTGAGGCATAAAGCAGACGCGGAGTGCGGCTGCGGCGCATGGCTTCGACGATTTGCTGCGTGAGAAAAGTGCCTTCGCGAAAATCAATATCTGGTTCCACCGCGGCGCGCGCGATGTCCGGATTGGAAGCCAGGTGAATGACGGTATCGTGGCCATCTATGCAGCGTTCGAGCGCTGGCAGATCTTTGAGATCGCCGTGAATCACGCGCAGCCGCCGGTCCTGCTCGTGATGCGCGTAGTGCCACTCGCGGCCGCTGGAGAAGTTGTCGTAAATAGTGACGGCTTCGGTGGTTGGGTCGCACAGCAGGCGATCGGTAAAGTGGCTGCCGATGAAACCAGCGCCACCCGCGATGAAGTACCGGCCGGCAGTCGTCGGCACACTCATTTAATGGACTCCCATTTCGTCGCCGCGCGCTGCAACAGCGGATGACTCACCAGACAATGCCACAGTACGGCGCAGAGTCCCTCGGTATGCGGCGTGATGCGATCGGGAGCGAGCCCTGGAATCAAGATGCACTCTTCCGATACCTGGCGTGTGAATCCGCCGTTCGATCCCACGATGCCGAAGATGTGAGCGCCCGCCAAGGCTGCGGCTTCCAGCGCCCGAACAATGTTGACCGAAATGTTTTTCTCGCGGCTGCCGCCACCGACCGAGAAGACCAGCACTCCATCGCACGGGCCAATGCGCGAACCCTTGAGCCAGCCGGCGAAGCAAGTGTCCCAGCCCTCGTCATTCGCTCGGGCGGTAAGCTCGGAGACGTTGTCGGTTGGCGCGTATGCTTCAAAATCGCACAGCTTGCGAAAGTCGTTGACCGCGTGGCCGGCGTGTCCGGCAGACCCGCCCACTCCCAGAATGAAGAGCCGCCCGCCCAACTCGCGAACACGCGCGAGTCCCAGAGCCATTCGCTCGATGGCTGCGACGTCGACGCTCCGCAGAATCTCGACCGATTCCGCGATGAATTCAGCGGCGAAGCCGGTAGCCGGAACATCCGGAAGCGGAACAGCGGGTTGTTTGAGAGCTTCCTGAAGCCCTGCAAGACTGGTCAAAGCACACCTACTCCTGGCTATTTCACTTCGACAGAATGCGGTGTCATCTTTAATCTGGAGAACGCCAATCGGAATATCCGGCGGAAAGTCCAGACCGTGGAAGACCAGCGCTGGAGGGTGGTTTCGCCGATACGCTCGCCATAAGGAATGAAAACTTCGTGGATACGGAAGCCCTGGAGTGCCGGTTTGAGTAGCAATTCGACGGGCAGCGCGGGGCCGTTCGGGTCGATTTCCACTTGCCGGATCACCCGGTGGCTATAGGCACGCATGCCGGAGTGGAGGTCAGTCGACTTGACGCCGACCAGCAGCCAGCCGGAAAAGGCGAACAGCCAGTTGGCAAGATAGTTGGCCAATGGCATGCTCTCAGGGCGGTGTTCCAGGCGAGATGCATTCACCAAATCATATTGACCGGAAAGGACCATTTCGGCCAAAACGGGAATTTCGGAGGCAGGATATGTCCCGTCGCAATCGAGCGTAACGACGACGTCGCCAATGGATTCGTTGAGCACCCGCGCCATGGCGCGGCCGTAGCCCTGCGGCGGGAATTGCCGTATTACCCGCGCACCGAGGCTGGCGCCAATGCTGGGCGTGGCGTCGCGACTGCTATCGACAATGACAATTTCATGCGGGCGAGAGCCGAGAGCGCCCCGAATCTCCGCGATGACCCGGGCGACGGCCTTTTCCTCGTTCATGGTAATCATCGCGACTGAGATCATGTGTCCGTTTCGCCCTTATTGCTATTTCGGATTTCCAGGGAGTTTCGATAGGGAGGGCGGCAACCGGTCGCCGCGCACCGCGACGATATTCGCGTACTTTCTGCCGGGATGCCGCTCGATAAACGCTTTCTTATCGGTCAAGTGGGCCAAACGGCCTTTTGGGGTCAACTCATATAAGCGCAAACCCGCATCTTCTAATTCGACTAGCAAATCCTCCGGGGACGTCCCTGCACTGCGGAGTCCGAACGGCCAAAATTCCGTCAGCAGGATCAGGCTCTCGGAACGCTGAATGGTCTGTCTCATTCCTCGCAGTACGTGCCCTTCAAAACCCTGGACGTCGATTTTCACCAGGTCTACACGCTCCACGCCACATTCCTCCAACACGGCGTCGACCGTCGAAACCTCGACTTCATAGGAGCTATCGCACAGATCGTTCGCGTAGAGACGGTTATCCCCGCGGTTTTCCGGATTGACGTACAGTCGGAGGACGCCGCTATCCCCCGCTGCCGCTTTTTGGATACATACGGCATTGTGGGCGCCGTTCGCAGCCACGTTCTGTTGCAGATAGCGGAAGTTCTCGGGATCGGGCTCCAGCGCGATGATCCTGCCTTGTTCTCCGATTCTCGAACTCGCGAGCGCCGTGTAGTAACCGATGTTCGCGCCAATGTCGAGGAACGTCATGCCCGGCTGGCAGGCAGCGCAAAAGAACGCCGTTTCGGCTGGTTCGTAGACGCCGAACGTAATCGCCCCCGATACAACCGCATCCTTTTGATTCAGCACGATCACTGCGCCATTCCGTTTCAGCCGCGCGGGGATGCAACGACGGATCGCCGCGTTTGCCATGGCTTTTAGCGGCTTGGGGCGAAGCACGAAGGTGTAGACAAACTCAGCGACGCTCATCGCCACATTGGATTAATCGGTTGTTTGCCCGAATCACAGCAGTCCGGGCACCTTAGAGGCATCTAAAGATCCATATTCGGCATTCCGATAGTTAGCCTGTGAAGCTCAGCGAAGCGGTCTCGGCTGAAGTCCCAGTTGCGGCGACCGTCGCCGCGCCGCCCGCAACCCGCCACTGGCCTGGTTTGCTTCGCCCTTCGATGACGGACTTGTTCTTCCTGACGCTGCTGTTCTGGCTCTTCATGGCAGATCCGGCTGGTTGGGACCGGCTGCTTTGGGATGGCGACACCGCGATGCACATTCGCACGGGCGACTTCATCCTGGATCACGGCTACGTACCCACCACCGATCCTTTTTCCTTCACCCGGCCCGGCTTGCCCTGGGTCGCTCTGCAATGGCTGACTGGGGTGACTTTCGCCTGGCTCAATCGAGCTTTCGGACTGAAGGGAGTGGTGCTGTTGTGCGGAGTAGTCATCGCGCTTTACCTTACCGTGCTGGCACGCGACATGGTGCTACGCGGGGTGAACGGATTAATCGCCCTGCTGCTGGTTATGCTCGGCTCCAGCGCGTCGATGATCCATTTCCACGCGCGCCCGCATCTATTCACTCTGCTCTTCTTGGTTCTGGCGAATTTTTTGATTGCGCGGGATCGGGAGCAGCCGACCTGGCGCATCTGGCTGCTGGCGCCGCTGATGGTGGTTTGGGTGAACATGCATTCCGGATTCCCGGCACTTCTCGCGGTGCTGGGTATTCTCGTCACCGGGTGTGCTCTTTCTCGCGATTGGCGCGGAACCAAGCGCTACGTTTCCGTCTTGGCCGCTTGCGCCGCGGCGACCCTGATCAATCCCAACGGCATCGGGCTTCACCTGGATATTGCGAAATTCTTGAACAGCTCGTGGGCCATGGCGAACATCAGCGAATACCAGTCGCCGGTATTCCGCACGGAAAGCGTGTACTGCTACATGGGCCTCCTGTTTCTGGCCCTGATGGCCTGCGCCCGGCATTTCATTCGACGCGAGTGGACCGAGTGCCTGTGGATACTGTTCTTCGCGGCCGGGTCCCTGGTTTCGGCGAGGCATATTCCGCTCTTCATCGCGATGACATTGCCGTTGGTGGGCCTTGCTTTGAACGAATGGTGGGTTCAGTTTACCGCCGGCAAGCCGCGCACTTCGATCACCGGCGTGCTGGTGGAGATGTCGGAAAAGGTCACTGGCAATCTTCACCCTATTAGCGTCTGGACGGCAGTCATCGTCGTGGGCGTGGTGCTGTTCACAAGTCCGAAGAACTGGCCCACGGACCTTTCCGCAAAATTCTTCCCGATCCAGGTGGTACATGATTCCCAGGACCAGCTGGCGTCGGCGCGCGTCTTCACCACTGACCAGTGGGGCGATTATCTACTCTGGACCGGATATCCCCGGCAAAAAGTATTCATAGACGGCCGAAGCGATCTCTACGGCGAGACGATCGGCAGGGACTACCTGACCATTCTCGAAGCGCGCCCGGGTTGGCGCGAAGCGATGGCGAGATACGGGGTGAACATGGTCCTGGTTCCTCCGGATACTCCGCTCATCGAACTGCTCTCCTTCAATCCGGACTGGCATGTTCTGCATCGCGATAAACAAGCCGTGCTGCTCACGATGCAGCCGTGATGGAAACAGTACAGTCCGCGGTGGAGAGCCCGAGCGCTTCGCTCCTGGCACTGTCCAATGCGGTCCCCTCTAAGTCGGATGCGACCGGCGTCCTGCAACTTGCTGTTGTCATTCCGACGTACAACGAGGAATCCAACATTGCCGGCATCGTGGATCGTCTTGAGCGGGTATTGGCTGGGACTTTCCATGAAATCATCTTCGTTGACGACGATTCTCCCGACGGAACGTCCGAAGCAGTGCGAAGCATCGCACTCGAGCGCCGCAATGTGCGGTTGATCCGGCGCATCGGCCGCCGGGGCTTGGCCTCGGCATGTCTCGAGGGCATGATGTCCACCGCCGCTCCCTATGTCGCCGTCATGGATGGCGACCTCCAGCACGACGAATCGATTCTACCCAGAATGCTGCTTCAGGCCCGTGAGGGTCAGTTGGATCTGGTGATCGCCAGCCGTCACACCGAGGGTGCCAGCATGGGCCAATTCGCGGCCGAGCGCGTCCTGTTGAGCAATTTGGGGCTCAAACTCAGCCGCCTGGTGCTGCACACCACCGTAAGCGATCCGATGAGCGGCTTCTTCCTGGCGGACCGGCGTTTCATCGAGGGCAGCATTTACCGCACTTCCGGAATCGGCTTCAAGCTGCTGGTGGACTTGCTCGCCTCGGCGCCAGGGCCGGTCAAGTTGGCCGAGGTTCCCTACACCTTTCGACCGCGGGAAGCAGGCCATAGCAAGCTGGACCTTATGGTCGGCTTCGAATATCTCTACCTGGTGCTCGATAAGCTGACCGGCGGCCTGATTCCACCGCGCTTTGCGATGTTCACCGTGGTGGGCGCAGCTGGCGTGGTCCTGTATCTTACAGCGCTCGAGCTGCTGTATCTGAACGGGCACGCTTCGTTTCAGACCTCGCAGATCGCCGCCACTCTGCTGGCCATGACCGCCAATTTTCTGCTCAACAATCTGTTTACTTACAGAGATGCGCGCTTGCGGGGCAGCCGCCTCGTGACCGGGCTCCTCACGTTCTATGCCGCTTGTTCCGTCGGTTCGGCTATCAATCTGAGTGTCTCGGCCGAACTTCTGCGGCACGGCCTACCGTGGATTGTGTCGGGCCTGGCGGGACTCGCGATCAGCTCGGTCTGGAACTACGGCGTTACCAGCGTGACCACCTGGCGCGCGCGGCGCCGCCGCCATCGTTAGGTCTTCACCGGCACTCGATAACCTGGCCAACGCCGCCAAACTGCGCGTCGCGGCCGAGCCCTCGCTCCACGAAGCGCGAGTGGACCGAAACAGTTTCGCTCGATACTCCAAAACCAGCGCGATCATCCGCAGCCCCAGCCGGACTGCTTTCCGGATGTCCCCGGTGACCGACGACACGCCCACGCGAGTACGGTAGTTCACCGGAATCTCGACGAAAGGGATTCCGTGAGCGATCACTTCCAGTAATAGCTGCGGCCCAAAGTGAGAGCCGCCAATCGTCAACTGCGGCCGGATGAGTTCCAGCGCCTCGCGCCGGAACAGCCGCAGCGTGCAACCCATGTCGGTGAGGAGAGTGGTGTTGAAAAGGAATTCGGTCATCTTCGCGACCGCGAAATTTCCCCATCGGAGAAACCATCCCATGTTCGCCCCGGCCCAAATGAATTCGCGAGTGGTGCGTGTTCCGAACACCGCCGGCACATCGTCGGAATACGCCAGCAGCTTGATCAGGTCGTGCGCGCTGAAGGTGCCGTCCGGCTCGGATAGAACAATCAGGTCCGCAGTGCACTCGTCGATACCGCGCAGCAGCGCATGCCCGTATCCTTGGCGCGACTCAAAGATCTCGCGCGCTCCCGTTCCAGCAACTTCTTCGGACGTTCCCGGAGCGGCGTTGTTGTTAACGACGATAACTTCATCCGCAAGCCCGGTGGCGAAATAATCCAAAGTGGCCGAGCGGATGGAATCCTTTTCGTTGAAGGTCGGAAAAATGACCGCGACTGTCTTCCCGCGCCACATGTCTACGATCGTTCAATCGGCGCTTTGCCCGATTCACTTGAGCGCTAGGGCTTTTCCGCCACCACCAGAAACTGGCCCGCCATGGGACGGTACGGCAAAGCGAGATAGAGCCGGACCAGCCATTCCGCGGTTGGCAGCCTGGACTTCATGCTGAAGGGTAGGAAGCGCGGCTCCGAGTGCGCGATTTTCCACCCGGATGCCAGCAGAAAGTCACGAAAACCGTTGTCCGTATAGGCCGTCCGGTGCGTGTAATCGTCAAAATAGCGGCGTGGCTCCAGGCGGAAATTGGGTTGAACTACTATCAGCCGTCCTCCCGGCCGAAGCACGTGCTTCGCCTCGTCCAGGATCTCGGCGCCCTGTTCGAGCGTAAAGTGCTCGAAGAAGTTGGAAGCGAGAATCGTTCCCATACTCCCGCTTTTGAGGGGCCACGGATCGCCGGCGGACTGTATCAAAGGCGTGACCGACTCAGCCCAATATTTGACGAGCGCGCCATTCTGTTCGAGAGCCCATTTCTGGCCGGCCCCAATTTCCCGCGAAAAGTCGCCATACCCCGCGCCCAAATCCAGCAGATCCTCATCGGCGGCCACCCACCGTTGGAGATAGTTCGCGATCGCCTTCCATACCGCCGCCCGCCGCGCATCGAAAGGGAACCGGACCTCGTGATAGGACAAGCTCCCAACCGTCACCTGTGTTTTAGCCATGCGAACCTCGTGCGCCTTTTCCTGTGGGCTCATAGACATAGATCCCGTCTAAATAAGGACCCGGAATGTGTTTGACCAACCGATAGTGCTTACGAATTTCGTTCATCTGACTTTCCGGCAAGTTGGGCATTTCAAGATCCATATCCGTTGGCTTGCTCAGGTCCTGGAATAAAGCGATCGCTGCAAAACCTTGCTGCGCGATGTCCTGGCGCAATGGTTCGGGATCGATACGCCCGGCGCGAACCAGAAGTTTGTAAATCAGTGGCTCCACTTCAATACGGCCGTGCAGTTGCACCAGCGCGTTCACGTCAGCCGACAGCAAGCGGCCCTCTCCTGACAAGTAGGGACGCAGCGCCGCAATTTGCCCGCGAAACATTTGCTCTTTGGCGAAACGCCCCGCCAGAAATGCAGCGGTGATACGGAAATTCAACACCAGATGGATCGCCAGGAGTAATTGCAGCAGCGGTATCCAGGTCTTGCTGCCGCGGAACAACAGACCGTAGAAATCCAGAGATGCGAGGGCGATGCAAGCGCAGAGAATAAGCACGAACGTGGGTTCCATCTGGTAATTTGAATCCGATCCCACTTTCGCCGCCGTTGCCGCGAGTATCGCAAACGTAAACCCAAAGTAAATCAACAGAGCTCTTCCAGGTCCCTTCCAGGCCGATCGCGCACCCAGTATGACGATGATGATCAACTGACCCGCCGCGATCAGAATGTAATGAACGTGCTGGCCGAATTTCTCCGCGGCAAATGGATTGATATTCGCGAAGATCACGCTGTTCAGGAAACGCCCGCTCAATGCCCAGTTGATTGCGATTACCGCAACCAGGATTACGCCGCCCACTCCGGCTGCGAATTTGAGGCCAACCTTGGGCCGCTCAAGGAACAGCGCTAAAGAAATAGCCGCGGGACAGGCCAGAAAGGTCTGCTTTGTGAACACTGCCGCAATGACGAATGCTCCGGCCAGAATCAGGGTATTCTCGCCGCGAATGGCGTAGAGGGAATAGCAGTAGAAAGCGGCCGCGGCGAAGAAAAGTGCCAACGTGTCCACCTGCGCCACGGTGCCCCAAGAAAGCAGAACCGAGGTCGAAGCGCAGAGCAGAGTCGCCGTCCAAGCGCAATAGCGGTTGCCCGTGTACAGCATCGCGATCCGCCAGCCTAGCGTGAAGATCCCCAGTAGTGCCGCGAAGCTGAGAATCCTACCGGCTATGAAGGCGCCGAGACCAAGCTTGATGAGCGCAGCCTCCAGCAGATAAAACAGCGGCATGTAGGCGCACACGGTGTAGGGGAAATGGCTCAAATCATAATACAGGGTGCCATCCCGCGCCAGCATCATGGATTGCACCGCCACAATCGATTCCGGTTGCGTGAACTCGTTCCGGGACCAAAGCATCAAGATCAGGTGGCACAGAAGACCTACTCCAGCGATCACCGAGCACACGATCAAAGTCCGCCGGAAAACCGTTTCGTGGGTCGAACGAGATTGTCGCGCTACCCGTTCATCGAGGATTGCCGGGGACATAAGCGACCTCACCGTCTGCTTGTGTTTCCGCCAGAATCCCTCTTCGCAGGCCCTTCAGTTGGGAAACGGCGCTGATCTTCACGGACACTTGAAAGCGCGCATATCCCAAGTAGTCGTATTCAATCTGGCAGCGCGACACCAGTTCCTGGAAAGCGCGAAACTCGTGAGCCTGCCAGTTCGGGTAATTGAAATATTCGTCGAACACGATGACGGTGCCAGGGACGATGCGGTCTTCGAGCAGCTCAAAGACGCAGCGGGCGGATTCATAAAGGTCGGAATCGATGTGAATGAAAGCGACGGGTCCGGGATGCTGTTCCAGCCAGGCAGGCAATGTATCGGCAAAGAAGCCCGGGTGCAGAGCGACATTGCGTGGCACTTTGGGCAGGCGTCCATGGGCGTCGAAAGCAAAACGATCTCCGCTCCAGGCCTCTTGCAAACCACGGAAACTGTCGAAGCCATGCACCGGTTGCGCCGCTCCAACATGGCTGGCGATGAAGTTGATAGTTCCGCCCTTGTAAACGCCGAATTCCAGGTAGTGCCCCGGAACGGCAACCTGTCTGAGAGCGGATTCCAAAACCTCGCGAGCGCTCTCCATGCCGACGGCGTTGCGCATGTACTTTCGCGCGTACTGAACACTTTCTTCGAGCGCCATACGCTTCATCTCGCGCGCCGGGTGCAAACGCGGAAAATCCCAAAAGTCCTGCAGCGTGCAGAGCCACTTTTGAATCGAGGTCTTGAGGCCGAAGCTAGCGATGAACATTCATGAGCCTTAGGAAGCCCGTAAGGACTTGAATCGTCAAATACATCCCCGCACTTTAGACGCGTTTACGATCTGAGGCCGCTTGGGCAAACTTACGCAGCCGATTGGCGAAGGTTTAAGGCAGGCGTAACCTTGCCTCGGAAACGGGCCCGCAGCACGCGCCGGTATGGCTCCTCGATTCCTTTATAGATGGCCGCCGCCAGGCCGAGCGACAACAGAAGGCAGAAGCAGAAATTCAGCATTGAGTCTTGCCGCAGGAAAGAGTGTTCTCGATTGAAGCCGTCCATGTTCAGCCAGACAGTCAAATGCGTCAAGTAGAGCGAGTAGCTGATCTCTCCGAGGAAAACGAACGCCCGCGTACTCAAGATCCGGGCGAAGATCCCGCGCTGTTTGGCTAGTCCATAGATTAGAAGCGCAAACAACGGGCTGTGGATGCCCACCAGTGCGGGCATGAACGGAATCGGTCCGCGAAACGCCGCGAGGACCGCCAGACCGAACAGCGCGGCACATGTTGCCACGGGGCCTCGCATCCATTCCGGACGGCTTCCCCGTTGTTCCTCGCGAAGCCATCGGCAGATGGCAATGCCCATTAGAAACTCGTGAGCGTGAACCAGCGGGTTGCAGCCCAACCAAGAAATCCAAATACAGTAGTCGACCGCAGGTTCCCACTTCCAGGTGGAGGGGTGAGAATGGAGCGCTACGAACAGATAGGCGGAAGCGATCGTGACTACGTAAAGGACGGCGACCCAACGCACCAGTTTTGCCAGAGGCCAGCGGGCGATCCTGGCAGCGAGCCAGGGAAACGCCAGATAGAAAAACATCTCGACCGAAAGCGACCAGCCAGGATTGTTCCACAGGTAGGAAAACGGTGAGACCCAGGATTGCGTGAGAGTGAGCGATGTCAACCCGGTGACGATGGCGCCTCGGATGGTCGCAGGTGTCACGCCGCCGTGGAATTGCATCAGCAGAAACATGGGAAGCGAGATGCCCAGGGAGATGTAATAAGCCGGCAAAATCCGTGCTGCGCGGGCGCGCCAGAATTCTGATCGGTTCACGGACAACGTTCCATCCGCTCCCAGATAGTTCCAAGCCAATATGAAGCCGGATAGGACGAAGAACAGATCAACCCCAATGAAACCGGTGGAAAACACGCTGCGCACGGCACTGGGCCAGGTAGCGGAAACGCCCTCGCCAAAGTGTAGAACCAGAACCCAGAGGGCCGCGATCGCGCGCAATCCAGTCAAGGCAGGGATCTTCGCCTGTGCTTTGCTCCGCGGGTCAGCTGGAGGTGCGTGAGTTAGCTCGGTCATAAGGCGCCATCCGGCTTAGCGCTTTTATCGGCAGGTTTTCGAACTTGGATTAGACTTCCACAGGATCAGGCGCGACTAACGCTCCGCGGTTTAACCGATCCGCGACCTTGCGTGCGCGCTCCATGCAAACATCCATGTTGATGTATTCGAATTCGGCCACGCGGCCGCACAGCGGGATCCCGATCTCCTCGAAATACGATTTGGCTTGCCGCAGGTAACGGCGGCAATCGTCGTTCTGGACCACGTAGCCGTATTTGGTCCTGAGCACGCACGAGTAGCAGACTTCAGAACGGCGGACCAGATCCATATCCTGAAGGTCGTCTATCACATCGGCCAGCAGTCCTTCATCCGACATTTCATGCGTGCCATCACCGGGATTGGTTGTGATTTCGGCCTGGATGATGGATTGGCCGGGCGGCGCGTTGTGAGGGCTGAAGGCGGCCGGGAACGACAGGCGGTGGAAGCGAACCTCGGGATCGGGAACATAGATGGCGGTGTAATCGGGCAGCCGCGCGGAGTCGAGGCCGATGGACACGGTGACCAGCGAGTTGTAGCGCAGCGCGTTGACGGCGGTGAGGATTTCGGGCGGCGTGCCTTCGAGCGCGGCGGCCAGCTCCTGAATGGGAATGGTGCAGACCAGGGCGTCGTAGCGCCGGGTGGACTGTCCATTGCTCACACACCAGGCGCCACCCTCGCGCCAGATGCGTTCCACGGTGAAGTCCGGGATCAGGTTGTGCACGCACGCGCGCATTGCCAGCGGCAGCGACTCGATGCCGCCGTGCGCGGGGTAATTGAAATAAAGCTGGTGCGTGTAGCCTTCGGTTTCTACACCCACGGCCGCCTTAATCACATCTTCCAGCGGCGGTTTGGGAACGCGGCCGTCCACCCATTCGAGGCCCAGTTCTTCGGCCGGAACATTCCAGATTTTCTCGTTATAGGGGATTAGATATTTTTCGGCGAGTCCTTTGCCGAAGTGGTGGTAGATCCATTCCTTGAAATTGGTCTGGGGCGGTGGATAGTCGTTCTTGATGTAGTGGTACAGGCACTCGAAGCGATCCTGCGGCTCAAGATCGAAGAGGCCATTTTCGAATGGATACTTGACGTAATGGCCTTTGTAGAAGATCTTGTTGTTGCGGCGCGCACGATGGACGTTGTCGCCCAGCAGCGCGACCATGTAATCCACCATCTCCTGGTTGCGCGAAAAGATGATGTGCGGACCGCCCGCGTCATAGGTGAAGCCTTGCTCCTGGACGGTCTGGCAATGGCCGCCGCCGCGGCTTTCCTTTTCGAGCACCTCGCAATCGCGATCCAAGTGCGCCGCGATGGTAAGGCCGGCTAATCCTCCCCCCAAAATTCCAATTGCCAAACGCAGTCCTCCTCAGTACTTTCCATTTAATTAATCGGACGTTTGTCTGAGGTCCTGTAGGGCGTTCAGCTACGCGCCGATCCTGCCGATCCTATGGACATGCGCGTGCGTGTGATGTTAGCCGTTTTGCTGGGCACGCTCCTTGGCTTGGTAAACCATATCGGGGTGATCGCGGGGATGGTGGACCCGCCGCCTGGTTATCAGCCGGCGTATTACATGCGCAACCTGGACGTCCCGCAATATGTCACCTGGATCGAACTCGCCAGAACGCACTGGCTGCTGCCCAACGAGCATGCGCCCTGGCAAACCGAGCCCGCTCTGTTTCAGCCGATGTTCATGATTGCGGGGCGCACCGGGTTGCCGGCCGTCGTTTCCTACTACGGCATCCAGTTGCTGCTTTATTGGTTGGCCGCATACGCGTTGATTCTGGCCGCGCAAACGTTCATGAAAACCCGTCGGGCAATGTTGTACACGGCATTGGTGGTGCTGGCCGCGCTGCCATTGCGGCTGTTGGGTTGGAGCGTCGCGAAAACGCTTGGGTTGTCGGCTGTCGTGCAACTGGTCTTGGGATACGGAGTGGTGGAATATGGCTATGACACGGCCGACGGGCTGGCACGCGGCGGGTTGTCGGATTCCATGACGCTGACGTTCGGAACGGCGATGCTGCTGTTTGCGTTTACCAACCTCGCGAAATTCATCACTGCGGATCGGAGTGAGGACCGGCGCCGCTATTATTACTGGCTGCTTACGTGCGTGTTTCTGGACGGTTTGTTTCACCCATTCGAAATTTTCGTGATCGCCGCCGCCGCGGTGTGGCCTTTATGGAAGGCGGCCCGAAAGAAGGAATGCTGTTGGCTTTTTGTAGCAGCGGCCGTGGGTATGCTGCCGTATGTGATCGAGACCTTGCGATTCTCCTGGGTGCGGGACCTTTCGCAGATGTCTCCTTGGAAGATGGGCTCGCCCGCCTGGGTTCTGCTGGTTTACGGCATACCGGCGATGCTGGTTTGCTGGTTGATGCTGATTCGCTTCCGCGTGCAAACACCGGAGGACGAGATCCTGCAGAGCTGGTTTCTGTGCGCCGCAGTATTGCCGATGATTCCCGGGATGCCGAGCGCGATCCACACCTTCGACGGGTATGTGTACGCGATCGGCTTTCTGCTGGTGAGAAAAGCACAAGCCGACCCGCTGTTCTCGAGGCTGTTTTCGGAAAAGCCGCGAACCATGCGATTGGCCCTGGCAGGCTGGGCAGCGGTTTCACTGCTAGTGCTCGGGACCACGTATGCGCAGCTTTGGAAGGACGGCAAGTCCGCAGACCCCCTGTTTCTCTCAGCCGTGGCGCCCTCCGGCGAAGTTGCCATGATCGCATGGATGAAGGCCAACTTACCGCGCGAGGGGCTGGTGCTTGCGCCGGAAGCCATGGCGCCCTGGGTGGCGGCTATTCCGATGCACAGTGTGGGCAGTCACGATCTGTTCAGCGTAACGTACCAGACGCAGAGAGACTTGGCCAACCTCTTCTACCAGGGAAAACCGATGCGGAGCGATCTGATCGATGGTTTCGGCGTGAGTTATGTGGTGGCGCCGGCTGGTGCACCGATTATTCTCGAAGGCGCCAGGCTGTTGCACCGGGAGGCATCACTACGTCTGTACGAAGTGCCCGGCGAGCAGATGAAACCGTATCCAGGCATTGAGCATCTGGCTGGAGCGCCGTCGCCGAATGGATTCCGGCAGTGGGTAGTCCGGATGCTTACGAGGTTCAGACGAACTGCTTAATCCCGCTGGCGAAGATGCAGCCGCCCGCGATAGTTCCCGCCAGGATTCAATAGTTCGCCCTTCTGGGCCAGGGTAGCGCGGCAGGCTTCGCATTGCGCCAGGTGCTCGCGTACGTCAATGACCTCGGAGACCGAAAGGCCCTTCCCGACGGCATAGATTGACAGTTGGTCATCTGCGATGTGCTCGTCTTGACGGTGGGGCGGACGTACCAGATCTCGTATCTTCACTCCAACGTGGAAGCCGCCTTGCACAGACCGGCAATAGCGCACTTCGCCGACGATGACGTTGCGATGGAGCTTCACTTTCAACAGCTCACCGCGATCCATCCGCTGGCAGACGGCGATGCGCATGCCGGAGCGCGACACGTCCAGAACGGTCCCGTAGATCGGCTCGCTAGGATCAGACTGAACTTCGAGTTCAACGGGGTCGTGGGTGGGGTAGCGGGCTTCCCGCCGGCGCTCAGCGTTCTGGGCCTCAATTTCCCGGGCCAGGGCGGCTACCGGATGACTGAATTGGCTTGACATAGCAGATCGACTTCCTGGACTTAAGACACATATTACTTTGGAACGTTACGATCTTATATGACTTAAGTGCTTTTTTAACTGAGCAATTAAGGAGAAACCCTGAGAACATCGCACTGCTCCTGGAAGGGGCCGATGTAGCGCCTCCCAACGCATGAAACGCAACTAGCCCCAGCACGCCACGTGCTAAATTTGATCGAGCGAATGACAAAGGAAAATGTTTGCGCGAAGATCCAGAGTGTCGGCCTGATTCCGGCAGTTCGCGTGTCGACGCCGGAAGACGCCCGGCTTGCGGCCGAAGCGGTATCGCGCGGTGGCATACCGATCGTGGAGCTAACCATGACGGTTCCCAAAGCCGCGGAGCTGATTGCACTTTTAGTAAAAAAGCATCCGCACATGGTGGTGGGCGCGGGTACAGTGTTGAATATCGAAACAGCGCGCGCGTGCCTGGACGCTGGAGCTGGATTCATCACTAGTCCTGGATTGGACCTGCCCACGATGGAATTCGTGGTGAAGCAAGGTGTCGCAGTCCTGCCGGGCGCGCTAACTCCCAGTGAAGTAATGGCGGCGGTAAAGGCGGGCGCCGATTTCGTCAAGATTTTCCCTTGCGCGCAGGTTGGTGGCCCGGCGTATATTCGGACACTGAGAGCGCCGTTTCCTAACGTGCTTTTCGTAGCCGCGGGAGGAGTAAACCAGCAAAATGTGGCCGACTACATCCAGGCGGGTGTTGCCGCGGTAGGGATCGGGGCGAATCTGATCCCTCCACGAGCCATCCAGGCCAAGGAGCCCGAGTGGATTGTGGAACTATCACGCAGGTTTGCCCACATCGTCAGCCAAATGCGAGCCGAAATGGCTCCAATCAGTTGACTGCTGTTGGTTTTGCAACCTTCCTTCGCTGGCGGTCGGATTGCCAGCGAACAACCGGCGCCGTGAAAACTGTCCAGTTGGCCATACGCGATTCCGAGCACGCGCATTCACTGCGTGATCTCCTCTTAGGGGATGGCGAGCATCGTGTTCATTTGGTAGAGCACCCGAACATGGCGCTCGCAGGTGTCATCGTATTGGATCTGGACCACCTGGAGACGTGAGGCGCGCTGGCTGGCGGGCGGGAGCGACTGGTGGTGATGGCATCGAAAGCGAGCTCCGATCTTGCCAAGGTCTGGAAGGCTGGCGTGATGCACGTGGTGTTCCACGGAGACGCTCCGCGGACCGTTCGAGTGGTTGTTCTGGCTACTGAACTGACCTTGGCGGCCCCGAACCTGTAGCATAGATCACACTGTGGGTGCCTATCGGCGTAAATTTGAGAAAAATTATCTCGCCGAAGCACTCAAGATCGTGAAAATTATTTTTAGCAGCCTCTTCTGGGTTTCAGGGTTCATCGGCATGGGATCCTTTGCGTCAGCGAGCGCTATCGATTGTGCAGGTCCTGGCATGACCCAAGTTACCGTGCCGGACGTGACCGCGCTTGCCCCCGACACCTGTTCGGTGATCGGCTCCACTCTCGTTTTCAGCAACTTCGGGGTCAATTCGACTATCGCCCCGCCTCCGACAATCGGCATCGGCCCTCCGAGCGATGGGACCGGCGTGGTTGGCGTCGATACCAATCTGGCGTTTGAGGTCAATGGAAGCGAGGGTTTAGACGATACCTTCGTAAGCTACCAGGCAACTGGTCCGGTGCTTGGTCTTGACATGGACTTTCAAGCCACGCCGCTGACCGGCCTTGGTTCGGCTACCATTACGGAACTCGCGTGCAGCAGTGCTTTTGTCAGCAATGTATGCCTGGGGACCACGTACGCGGATTTTAGCGCTACGTCGATCTGTGTGAGTGCCACCTGCACCTACGCTAGTAACGCGGCGCTCCTGACCGGCGGCGCCCAGAGCCCGGTGTTCATCCAAAACGATATAGCTCTTAGCAACGCCGATGTGCCTCAGTTTGTGAATAGCCACTTTGCGTCTCTAGGGGCCGCTGTTCCCGAGCCGGCGTTGGCGCCCCTGATGGCCGCCGCGCTCCTGGGTCTTGGCCTACTTCGCCGCTTTCGTCGGAAGCCGTCATTGCACAAAGGTTGAATAGCCGTAGCAAGCAGAGCCCATGGGGCGCGGCCGAAGTTCAATCAGAAGCGCCCGCCCCATGGTGAGGTACCAATCGAAGACCGGAGCATGTGCCAGAGCTTAAGCGACGGCCAAGTGCTCTGAGAGGTAAGGCGAAAACAGCGCATCTTGAACCGGAACCTCGGAGCGGAACTCAGCCAGTTCTCGAGGAAACTGCTCTACGAGTGTTGCTGGCGCAAGGCGGCGATCGTCGCCCAGCATGTTGCTGAGCGCGAGCGCGTTGACCACCGATTGTCCGCCGGCATCATTGTTGGCGAACACGAACGTGGTTGCGGCATGCTGTTGGATGTGATCGATGCGCGTCTTCCATTCGCGCAGCTCTTTCGGCGAGTATAGATAGTCGTGCGCGGCCGTTGCCCTGGCTGGCCGGCCGAACTCGCGCTCCCAATGTTGCGGATTGCGTCCATGCAGCCGCACATATCCTATGCGCGAGGTGAGCACTGCTGATGGGGGCATGGCCTTGGTGTATGGCGCTTGATCGATATTCACGAACCCGACGTGATGATCGATCAACGTTCCGAGCGCTTCCTCATGTCGCCAGCTGGAATGCCGCATCTCGGCGACCAGCGGAAACTCATGAAACGCGCGGCGCAGGGTAATCAGGAACCGGCGATTCTCTTCGGTGTAGCGGAAGGCCCAGGGAAACTGCATCAGCACACAGCCGAGCTTGCGCGCGCGCTGGAATGGCCACAGTCCCTCTTTGAACTGCGCAATCTCAGCGGAGCTCAGCGACCGGTCATGAGTGAATCGGCGGCCCAGCTTCACGGTGAAGAGAAACTTCGGGTTGCGTGCGACCTTCCTTACCCAAACGCCCGCAATCTCCGGACGAAGAGGCTGATAGAAGGTGGTGTTGATCTCGATAGCGTCAAAGTATTTTGACAGATCTTCCAGGGCATGAAAGCCGCGAGGCTTCAGCTTAGGATAAACAATGCCGTTCCAGTGTGAATACGACCATCCAGAAGGGCCGCAATAGAGTGTTCGGGGGAGGGACATAAAGCACTCTTATTCTCCTTTTCTTCGCTTACCAGTATGCGGGAATAAAAGGCGAAAATCAAGGGGGCCTTGACGGGTTTTTCCTGACAACAGCATAGCCCCAAAGAGCTAGGCTAGAAAGGCACTTTTGCGCAAGAAACTTGGCGGCAGGGGGTAACTTCGAGGGACCGATGAACGTTCTATAGTCAAATCCCCGTTACGACGGCGGACGCTTCACCCTATCACCCCAAAAGCGTCCGCCATTCTAAACCTGATCGCGCACAACGCAGAGGGCCGCGTTCATCTCGCCCCGATTTCGAGCGCGTCCCCGCGCTGTGCGCCAAACCAACGCCATTAGCGCGCACAACGCAGGGTCGGCGATTCTTACGCCGCCATTTAGTCCCCGGAGATTCCCTCGAAAAGCGGAGTGCTGAGATAGCGCTCACCGGAATCCGGCAACACAACCACGAAGGTCTTCCCCTTCATTTCCGGTTCGCGCGCGATGCGGACGGCCGCGGCCACTGCGGCGCCGCTGGACATTCCCGAGAGAATTCCTTCTTCATGAGCCAACCGTCGCGCCATCTCCATTGATTCTTCGTTCGTTACCAGTTCCACCCGATCTACCACGCTCAAGTCCAAGTTCCCGGGAATGAAACCCGCGCCGATTCCTTGAATCTTGTGCGGTCCCGGCTGCAGTGTTTGCCCTCGCAAGGTTTGTGAGATGACCGGGCTTCCAGCCGGCTCCACGGCAACCGAGATGACCTGCTTGTTCTTCTGAACCGTCTTCAAAAAGCGGGACACGCCGGTAATAGTTCCGCCAGTGCCAACACCGCTGACAAACACGTCGATCGCTCCCTGGCTGTCTTCCCAGATCTCGGGACCCGTGGTCTTGAAATGGATTTCAGGGTTGGCGGGATTCTGAAACTGCTGCAACAACACATAATGATTTGGATCGGAGGCGACCATCTCCTCCGCTTTCGCGATGGACGCCTGCATTCCCGCCGCACCTTCGGTGAGGATCAACTTCGCGCCGAAGGCCCGCAAAACTTTCTGGCGCTCCACCGACATGGTCTCAGGCATGATCAGCGTGATGGCATAACCACGGGCGGCCGCGACGAAGGCCAGTGCGATTCCGGTGTTGCCGCTGGTGGGCTCAATCAGTTCTTTGCCGTGCCCGAGCAAACCGCGCTTCTCCGCATCCCAGATCATGGATGCGCCGATGCGGTCCTTCACCGAATAGGCTGGATTCCGTCCCTCGATCTTGGCCAAAATCGTGGCCGGGGCGCCATCGCCAACGCGATTGAGCTTGATGAGCGGGGTCCGTCCGATGCTTAGCGAATTATCCTGATAGAACATTAAATCTCCCAGTTCGGTACGTAGTTAGACTGCTGGTCGCGCCAGTTGCGAACCAGCTCGGCAAAGGTGGTCTGGTCGATTACGTCGGAGACAGCTTGATCGACTCGCGTCCAGGTTTCGCCGAACGGATCAGCGGCATTCAGCTTCCGCGCGGGCTTGTTGCTCTTGGAGCCTTCCACGTAGCGCATCACTTGTCCGACGGTAATGGCTTCGGGCGTTCGGGACAGCAGATAACCGCCTTCAGCGCCACGTCGCGATTCCACGAAGCCGCCCTGTTTCAGTCCGGCCAGAATCAGCTCCAAAAACTTCTGCGGGATCTTTTGCCGCCTGGCGATGTCGGCGATTTTGATCGGCTCGCCGGCCTTCTGTAGCGCTAGATCGAAGATCGCGTGCAAGGCGTACTCGCCCTTGACGGAGATATTCATGGGCGCGGTTTCAATCTCCTATGGCCAACTAGAGATTGTACCGGGTGGCCGCCTGTCGGCGCTAGGGGCTCATGAGATATGAAAGAATGATTCGCACGAGGAGTATGACAATGAAAAGCCAATTGATAGGCCTGCTGTTGCTATTGCCCTTAGTGGGCGCTGAGCCTGCCGACTATAAATATTGGAGCGCGGCGGAATTAAAGGGGCTGGCCAAGGTGCTGCCGAACAAAGCTGATGCTAAAACGTCTTCCGAAAACATGGGCAACTTCGGCGTCGATCACGCTCTGATGGTGCATCGGGAAGGCTCGGGCGTGGCTGAGTTGCACGAGAAGGAATCGGACTTGATGATGATAGTTTCGGGAAATGGGGAGCTACGCGTCGGTGGAACGATGCCCGGCGCGAAAACCACGGCCCCGGGCGAGGTACGCGCGCCGTCCATCGATGGCGGCGTGCGCCAGAAGCTTTCGCCCGGCGACATTATTCACATTCCACCGAAGACGCCGCACCAGGTGTTGTTGGATCCAGGGGCGCAGATCACGTATTTCACGTTGAAGGTGAAGGAGTAGTTAGGGAGATCATTCTTTCCAAAACAGCTCGGCGTCTGAGCGGCGCACATAGTTGGCGTCGATCTCGGCCGGATCGCTGGAGCGGCCGAGCGTGAATTCGTCCCACGCGATGTGGCCGATGGCGGCGGCAAGCGCCCGCGGAGCCCCGACCGTCGAGATCAGTTCGCACCGGGCCGGCAACGTCAGGAGCCAGGTTCCTAACTTCACTACCGCTTCCGGAATTACAAGTTCGAGCTCGCTGTTATAGACCGCGCCATACACTTCGCCCCGGCGGCGTCGATCACAGTAGCGCGCAGCGGCGCCGATCCAAAAGACGCCAGGGCCCGCAAATTCGATATCGCGACCATGCGCTTTCCCGTGGCCTCCGCGAGTCCCTTGGCAGCCGCCAGTCCCACCCGCACGCCCGTGAACGAGCCTGGGCCCGAAGCCGCGGCGAAGCACTCCATTTGATACACCGTGGTTCCGCGCCTCTCCAGCAATTGCTGGATATGCCCGAACAGCACGTGGCCGAAGCCTTCCGGCGCATGCAACTCGACTTCCTCCACCACCACGTTAGCTTCTGTGAGAGCGATGCTTCCGAATTCGGACGTGGTATCGATCGAAAGAATCACTTGCTTAACTGGTAGACACGGTCCGTCTGGTACGCCTTGCCATGCCCATTCAAAGCCGTCAAGTGGACGCTGAGGACCGCCGGGAAATTCTCCGCAATGGACGCCGGAACCACGAATGTGCCTGGCGACCCCGTGCCCAACACGCGAAAGCCGTGGCCGTCAGCCACCACTTCTGCAGTCCAGAGATACTGCATGGCGCGCGTGGCACGAGTTTC